>Ga0209181_10001210_pt1 | contig 45822 bp, 43 predicted proteins | sample MAT05_FD_187208 | JGI IMG/M metagenome (GOLD analysis project Ga0209181, IMG submission 187208) | Freshwater microbial communities from Lake Fryxell liftoff mats and glacier meltwater in Antarctica - MAT-05 (SPAdes) (version 2) | ecosystem: Environmental > Aquatic > Freshwater > Ice > Liftoff... | reverse complement strand
CGGCGAGCGCGTCTTCGTCATGCCAGGCCGGACCGAGGCGCCACATCGCGGCTGACATATCATGCCGCGGCCTCGCTCCTCGGCCGCAACCTGGGGAGCGTGATCGCCGCCGACGACGCCGTCGGGGTCAGCAGCGACGGACTCACGGCTCGCCGACCTGCACGGCCGGCTGGTAGACCGGCACCTGACCGTCGACGACCCGGTGCGCGCTGGCGTAGACGGCGGCGTTGCCGGCCGGCCGGCCGCACTGGATGGAGTCCGGCGCGAGCGCGGCGTAGAGGCGGCTCTCGGCGGTCTCGTGCAGGTAGTTGGCGAGCACCAGCTCGAGCGCGTCGGGCATGACGTTGACCCGCAAGAGGCGCGGGACGTACTTGCAGCGCCGCACGCCGTCGGCGTCGTCGAGCGCCACGAAGCGTGACGGGTGGAGGCCGGCCACGATCGCGCGCGCGGCGGTGGCGTCGCCCAGCCTGACGCTCAGCATGCCGATGAGGGCGCCCTGGCCGCGCGGCGTGCCGTTGACGGCGCCCTGGCAGTAGGCGTCGTCGGGCGCGTCCTCGGTGGCGATCAGCGGGATCGACACCGCTTGCTTCAAGCGCGCGACGACGCGGACCGGCAGCCCATCGACGAGGGCCTGGCGGAGCTGCGCCTCGCCCTGGCCACCGACGCCGCCGATCTCGACCGCCAGCACCGACATCGCGACGAAGGCGTCGCCGCCGAGACCGACCTGGTAGCGCGCGTGCACGGTGAGATCCTTGCTGCCGTAGATCGGCATGAAGCCCCAGAACCCGTTGCCGAAGAAGCGCTGCACGAACCGGAACCGAAGCCGTCGCGCACCGCGGTCGGCGTCATCGGCACCCGATCGTGGCGCTGGGTGTCGTGGTCGTCGGCGCGCTGGAAGAACAGCGCCTGGTACGCGGTCGAGATCCGCCGGCTGCTCGTACAATCCGGCTGGCACCGCGTGGCGTGGATCTGCTCGTCGATGGCGGCGTCGAGCGCAGGGAACAGATCGTGGGGCGAGGTCGAGGCGCCGACCGCGCCCCGCGCGTCGGCGGTGCCGGTGATCAACGGGACGCGCAGGTTGCACGCGCCATGATCGATCACGCGTACCGCGGTCACCGGGAACGGCGTGCGCAGGCTCCACACCGACACGCTGTCGGCGGGCCCGGGATCCGGCGGCAGCGCGGCGTAGGGCAGCCCGACGAGCGGCGCGTCGGGGAACTCGGGCATGCCGAACAGCAAGAGCTCCATCGGCGAGTGGCCACGAAACCTGACGTCCGACGACGACTGCTCGAGGTTGGGCACCAGCATGCCGCCAGCACGCAGCGCATCGGGGTTCCAGGCCTGGGTGGCCTCGACGACGATGCCGTCGGCGCGGAAGGTCCGCGGGCCGGTCACGACCTCATACGAGTACCGCGACCTCGGCTTGCAGTCGGCGCCCATCGTGGCGAGCAACAGCGCGAGCAGCGGGATGATCTTCCTCATCCCCACCGACGGCGTCAGCGCCGGATCTTCGCGGCTATCGCCACAGCGGCGGCGTGACGTGGTTGTTCGACTGGTCGAGGCCGCGGCCGCGCACGGTCCGGATCTGCTCGGCGAGCCGCTTCACCTCGGCCGACTCGCCGCCGTAGGCATCCCAGATGTGCTTGGCGAGCGGCGTGAGGGTCCACTTGGACTTGCCCTTGGGGGCTTTTTTGTCCTTGCTGGCGAAGGTCTGGACCATGACCTCGAGGGTCACCGGATTGCGGCCGAGGTCGGCAGCGAGGCTGACCGACAGCGCCGTGAGCTCGCCGCCGCGGTCGCGAAAGTCGAGGTACGCCTCGAGGAGCAGGACCAGCTCGTCGGGGTCGTTCCAGCGTTCTTTCGGGGGCGGCGCCATGCGATCGCGACGATAGACCAGATGCGTCGAGCGCGCGCGCCCGCCTCGTCAATACAGCTCGATCAGCTCGCCGCGGGTCGGCTCGGGAGGCTCGTCGGCCGGCTCGATCAACTCGGGCAGCGCCTTGCAGCGGTCAGCGAGCGCGGCGGTCAGCACTCGCGCCGGCTGCGCGATGACCAGCGCGAGATCGCGGCTCACCGCCGACCAGCGGGTGCGCTCGGCGTCCTCGCGGTGACGATCGCGAGCGGCGTGGTGGGCGACCGGCACCGCTACCTCGGCCAGCGCGCGCGCCAGGTACAGCACCTCGGCGCGCAGCGCGACGTGCAGCGCGAGCACGCGATCGGCGGCCTCGACCACGACCGCCGCGGTGTCGGCGGCGCCGCGCGGATCGACGCGCACCGCGGCGTCGTAGACCCGCTGGCGCAACAGCTCCAGATCGCCGGCATAGGTGCCGATCGCGCTCGCCAGGTAGACCCGGAACGGCCGCTGGATCGAGTTGTCCTGATCGAGCGCGTTGTCGAGGCGGATCCGCATCGCCTTTTGCGCGAAGCCGTCGACCGCGGCCACCGCTGCGCGCAGGCCGGCGTCTTGGACCTCGAGGTCCGCGAGCGTCGCCGCCTGGCGTCCGCCCAGGCTGTCGGCCAGCCGCGCGCCGAAGTCGGAGGCCTCGAGCGCGTCGAGCTGGACCAGGCGATGGACCTCGTCGAGGAGCTGCGGCGCGGTCGTTCCCGTCGAGGCGTTCATCGGGCAAGCCTACCCTACTCGGCCAGCAACCCCTCCACGAGCGCGGGCAGCCGGGCCTGCTGGGCGGCGTCGAGCTCCTCGCCGCGGTAGCGCACCCGACCCGCGCGATCGAGGACGATCACCGTCGGCAGCCGGGTGATCGACAGCGGCGCCTGGGCCGCCGCGTCCTCGGTGGTGCGCGCGATCGCGAACTCGACCGGCACCTCGGCGAGGAAGGTCGCCACCGCCGCGTCGTCGTCGTCGACGGCGAGCCCGATGACGGTCACCCCGGGCGTCTTGGCCAGCCGGTCGAGACGCGGGAACGCCTCGCGACACGGCTTGCAGTAGGTGGCCCACACCTCGAGCACGACCACCTGGCCGCGGGCGTCGACCGGCGACCAGCTGGCACCGGTGAGCAGCCGCACCTCGAGCGCGGGCATGAGCATCGACGAGCTGGCCGGCTTGGCCGTCAGCGGCCGACCACCGCCGCCGCAAGCCAGCGCGAACAGGACGACGAGGATTGCGGAGCGCATCGGGATGCGCAACTCTACCGCAATGCCTCGCACGCTCACCGCTGCGCTCGCCGCGGCTGTCGCGTTGCTGGCGGTCGACACCCGCGCTGCCGAGGCTTGAGGCCTCGGGGCGCCCGTCGGTCCGACGGGCTGTGAGGGCGACGCCCACCCCGAGCCGACCTGGCTGGTCGGCGCCAGCGTCGGCGCGACCCGCTCGACGCTCCGGTTCAGCGACGAGCCCACGCGTGAGCTGGCCCAGCTCGCGACCACGGTCTTCGCCGGGTACGTCCACCCGTCGCGGTGGAGCGTGCGGGTCGCGGCCGGCGTCGTCCTCGACGGCTCGCTGCGCGGCAGCGGCGAGCGCTACCAGCTCGGCCGCGGAGCGCTGGTCGCGGTCAGCGCCAGCCGGCAGTGGGTGCGCGACGCCTGGTTCGTCGGCGGCACCGTCGGGCTCGGCGCGTCACGAACCGCGATCGCGCCCGAATCCGACCCGGCGGCGGCGCAGCACCTGGTCGCCACCGACGCCAGCCTCGGCGTCACCGCGGGTCGCACCTTCGCGCGCCGCGTGAGCCCCTACCTGCTGGCGCGCGGCTTCGGCGGCCCGGTGTTGTGGGATGGCAAAACCGGCTCGGACGTCGACCACTACCAGCTCGGCGCCGGCGCCAGCGTCTCGGCCGCCGCGCTGACGATCGTCGTCGACATCTCGGTGCTCGGCGCGCAGAGCGCGTCGCTCGGCCTGTCGCTGCGGCTGTAGGAATCCGCCCGAGCGGGGTTGCGCCGGCCCGACCGCGAGCTTACCCACGCGCGCATGAGCACGACTCCCGAGCGTCACGAGTTCCAGGCCGAGGTGAAGCAGCTCCTGGACCTGATGGTCCACTCGCTGTACTCCGACAAGGACATCTTCCTCCGCGAGCTGGTGTCCAACGCGTCGGACGCCCTCGACAAGCGCCGCTTCGAGCAGCTCACCAACGCCGACCTCGGCGATGGCAGCGAGCCGGAGATCCGGATCGAGCTCGACCGCGAGGCCCGCACGCTCACGCTGCGCGACAACGGCATCGGCATGAGCCGCGACGAGGTGGTGGGCAACATCGGCACGATCGCGCGCTCGGGCACCAAGGAGTTCCTCACCAAGCTGAAGGAAGCCAGCAGCGACAACGCGCCCGGCCTCATCGGCCAGTTCGGCGTCGGCTTCTACTCGGCGTTCATGGTCGCCGATCGCATCGTGCTGGTCACCCGCCGCGCCGGCACCGACGTCGCGACCCGCTGGGAGTCGACCGGCGACGGCGCGTACCTCCTGAGCGACGGCGAGCGCACCGAGGCCGGCACCACCGTCACGCTCCACCTCAAGCCGGCCGATCCCGAGCACGGCCTCCACGACTACGTCGACGATCACGTCGTCGGCGAGATCGTGAAGCGCTACTCCGACTTCGTCGCGTACCCGATCCGCCGCGGCGACGAGACGCTCAACTCGATGAAGGCCATCTGGGACCGCCCCAAGGCCGAGGTCACCGAGCAGGAGTACAAGGACTTCTACAAGCACGTCACCCACGACTGGAACGACCCGCTGCGCACCATCGCCGTGCGCATGGAGGGCACCTTCGAGGCCTACGCGCTGCTCTACCTGCCGGCGCAGGCGCCCTTCGACCTGTACAGCCCCGAGATGAAGCGCGGGCTGTCGCTGTACGTGAAGCGGGTCTTCGTGATGGACGAGTGCCAGGAGCTGTTGCCCATCCACCTGCGCTTCGTGCGCGGCGTGGTCGATGCCCACGACCTGTCGCTCAACGTGTCGCGCGAGATCCTGCAGAAGGATCGCCAGATCCAGCTCATCAAGAAGCAGCTGGTTAAAAAGGTGATGGCCACCCTCGAGGACATGAAGCGCGACCAGCCCGACGACTACCGCGGGTTCTGGAAGGTGTTCGGCCCGGTGCTCAAAGAAGGCCTGGCCGGCTACGACACCCAAGACCACGACAAGCTCCTCGAGCTGGTGCTGGCGAGCTCGACCCACGAGCCCGGCGCGCCCACCTCGCTCGCCGAGTACGTCGGTCGCATGAAGGAAGGCCAGGACGCGATCTATTTCCTCACCGGCGGGTCCAAGGACGCGGTCGCGCGCTCGCCGCTCCTCGAGGGCTTCGCCGCCAAGGGCTATGAGGTGCTGCTGTTCTCCGACGCCATCGACGAGTTCTGGCTCGAGCGCGCGCCGACCTACACCGGCAAGGCGATGAAGTCGATCGCGCGCGGCGAGGTCGAGCTGGGCTCCGAGGACGAGCGCAAGCAGAGCGCGGCGGCGCTCGACGAGCAGCGCGCCGAGTACGGCGGCCTGCTGGTGGCGTTGCGGGCGGCACTGCAGGAGGACGTCAAGGAGGTGCGGCTGTCGAGCCGCCTCACCTCGTCGCCGTCGTGCCTGGTGGCCGACGCCAACGATCTCACGCCGCGCATGGCGCGCATGCTGGCGCAGATGGGCCAGACCGCGCCCAAGGTGAAGCCGGTGCTGGAGCTCAACGCCACCCATCCGCTCCTCGGCAAGCTCCAGGGCGTCTACACCGCCCAGCACGACGACGCCCGCCTGGCGCTCTACGCGACCCTGCTGCTCGGCCAGGCCCATCTGGCCGATACCGGCGAGCTCCCGGAGCCGGAAGCCTTCAGCAAGGCGCTCGCCGACCTGATGCTCCGCGGCTTGTGAGGGCGCGCCCGGCGCGACGACACCGGGCACCGGCGGGTTGGTCATCCCCACGGGTAACCAGGGCCTCCCGGCCGGGTTTGACGAGAAATCGACCAACAGACGGTCGTTTTCTCCCCGTTTTTAGGAAAGAGCGTAGTGTGCGCGGCACATGAGCACCCGCCTCTACGTCGGCAACCTTTCCTTCAACACCTCCGGCGATACCATTCGCGAGGAGTTCTCGGCCCTCGGTGAGGTCACCGACGTCCACGTCGTCATGGACCGTGAGACCGGTCGTCCCCGCGGCTTCGCGTTCGTCACCATGGGCACCCCGGCCGAGGCGCAGAAGGCGATCAGCGAGATGAACGGCAAGACCGTCGACGGTCGCCCGCTCCGCGTCAACGAGGCCGAGGAGCGCGCTCCCCGCGGCGGCGGCGGCGGCGGTGGTGGCGGCTACGGCGGTGGTGGCGGCGGCGGTGGCTACGGCGGCGCCGGTGGCGGTCGCGGTGGCGCCGGTGGTGGTCGTGGCGGTGGCGGTGGCGGTCGTGGCGGCGGCGGCGGCGGCGGTCGCTACTAAGCCACGGCTCGCGAAATCCTCCGCGGGCACCCTGCCCGCGCCCGACGAGCGCCTGCGCTCGTTCCGAGCCTCCGCTGATGCGCTAGAACGCCTCGCTGATGGTACGGGCCTTGCTCCTAACCGGGCCAGGAGGATACGGACATGCACATTATCTGGATGATCATCATCGGTGGAGTCGCGGGCGCGTTGGCCAAGCTCATCATGCCCGGCAAAGATCCCGGTGGCATCATCGTCACCATCTTGCTCGGTATCGCGGGCGCCTTGATCGCCGGCTTCCTCGGCCGCGCCATCGGTTGGTACAACGAGCCCGGCGAAGGTGCTGGGCTCATCGCGTCGATCGGCGGCGCCGTCCTCGTGCTGGCGGTGTACCGCATGGTCGTGGGACGCAAGGCGGTCGCGCGGTAAGCCGCGGTCGGGTTTCAGTCGGGGTCGGGCATCGCCTCGATCGTGAAGTAGACGAACCCGGTGACCGACAGCTGGGAGTATTCGGGATCGGCGGCGAGGTCAGCGCGGAAGCGGGCCTCGGCCGCCGAAGTTCCGTTGGCGCGCAGCGAGGGAGCCATGTCCACTTCGCCGGCGGCGTAGAAGATCGGCCAGGCCTCGACGCCGGCGCTCGCGAACCAGGCGAAGCGGTCGCGAAGCGGGCCGCCGCTGCCATGCACGTGGCGCCACGCTCGCTCGGGCGATCCCACGCTGTAGTCGAGGTAGACGAAGTCGAGCGCTGGCGCGAGGCGGGCCGCCTCGGCGGCGGTCGGGTAACCCAGGTAGGCGCCGATACGGGTCGCCGGGCCCGGGTGGTTCCAGCCCGCGGCGTGGCTGCGCATCGAGGCAAGGAGCGCGAGCAGCTGGTCGAGGCCAGCCGCGCGATCGCCGCGGTTCCAGTACTCGTCCTCGGTGACCAGGCCGTCGATCCAGACGACCGGATGCTCGCGCAGGAGCTGGTCGAGAGCCACCAGCCGATCCTCGCCGGCGATCGGCAGGTTCACGTCGGCGCCGCGGCGGTGCAGCTCGTCGATCCACCCCGAGAGCGTGGTGCGGCCCTCGGCGGTCGCGAGCATCGGCCCGGCACCGTAGGGGATTACCTCGGTGACCAGCCCCGCGGTCACCAGCTCGGCGAGGCGCTCCCGCGCCGCGGGCTGGGCGATGAGCGCCGCCACGTCGCGCACGTACATGCCCCGCGGGAGCGCTTCGGTCGTGGGTGTCTGCGGCGCGTTGACGCCGCAGCTCAGACACGCCACAGCGGTGGTCACTATCGCCAGCAATCGCGTCAACCGGCATCGTCTCCACCCGTGCGCGGTGAGCATCTGCCGGCAGGGTAGCGCGCCGGGGTGCTGGTGGGGACCTCGTCGCACCGATCCCTGACCGGTGGCGCCTCAACCATGCCGGGGCCTGGCCGACCCACGGCATATGATTGCTAGTTCCCGGCGGGTCCGGGGCGTAGCGTGGGGCGCGCTCGCAGCGCTCACCGCGCTCGTCGCGCTCACCGCCACCGCGGCTGCCGACCACGAATGTGCCCGCTTGCAGGCCGAGGCCCGGTCCGAAGCGGTGCTGCTGTACGCGCCCCGGCTCCAGCTCGAGGGCGCGCGCGCTCCCGGGGTCACCGAGGCGGCCGATCCGTCATCGGCTGGGGTCGACGGCCTGCAGGCTCGCGCCTCGCTCGCGCTGTCGCCCATCGACATGCTTCGCGGCCGCGCCCTCGAGCGTGTCGCCGACGCCCAGTGTGCGATCGACGCGGTCGCGCACCGCCTCGACCGCGTGCTCGCGACCGGCCCCCGCTACGGCGAGCTGGCCGCGACCCGCGCCGAGCTCGACTACCTCGACGCCCACCTGGGCGAGATCGACGCGCTGGTCGCCGAGGTGGCCGACGCCTTGGCCCGCCAGCGCGCGACCGCCCTCGAGCTCGACGATCTGCGCAACCGCCGCGCGACCCTGCGGCGCCGCGCCAACGACCTCCGCAACACCCGCGCGCTCCTGACCGAGCTCGACGGCGAAGGCGACGCCGACGTCCCCGACCTCGCCGGGCTGGCCGCCACCGCCCGGGCCGCCACGCTCCACGCCGATCGGCGGCGGGCCGCGGTGCGCGATCTGTCGGCGTGGCACGTCGACGTCCGCGCCGGCGTCGCTGGCGCCGAGCGCGCCGACTTCTTCGCGGTCGTCGAGATCGGCTACTCGCTGGGCGAGCGCTGGCAGAAGCAGGCTGACCGCCGCGCGCTGCAGGCCCGGGGCGCTGCCCTGGCCAACGACGAGCGCAGCGTGGTGGTGCGCGCCGAGCGCCTGCGCCGCGCGATGGCCGACAGCGTCACCGTCCTCGACGTCGAGGTCCGCGAGCTCGACGACGAGCTGGCGACCCTGACCGCCGAGCGCACCCGTTTCGAGAACCTGGACAGCGACGCGGCGCGCGCCCTGCGCAACCGCTCGACCTTGGCGCGGATCGAGCTGGAGGCGCGGCGCGTCTCGGTGTCGACCCTCGCCGCCGCACGCCGATCCCTGGTGGGAGCCACGCCATGAAGATGAAGACCACGCTGCGCATCGTCACCGACGACCTCGAGCTCGAGACGGCCGCCGCCGCGCCGGTCCCGGCCGAGCCGGTCGCTCCGGCCGCTCCGGCCGCGCCCTGGGCCCCGCCCGCCGCCTCGGTCGAGGATGAGCTGTCGCCGATCGCGGTCGCCCCGCCCGGCCGCTCGTGGACTGGCCGCCTGTTCGCGCTGTCCCTCCTGGCCGCCACCGCCGCCGGCCTGGGCTGGGGCGGCAAGCAGGTCTACTACGTCCTCCACGACGCCTGGATCGCGCCGCTCCACCTCTCGCCCGACAGCGACGTCGTCGCGCAGCTCCGTTTGCAGCAGCAGCGCAACCAGGCCGAGCTGGGCCGCGCCGACGCCGAGGTCACCCGCCTCGACGGCGAGCTGGCCGCCATCGACGCCGCGGTGGTCAAGCTGTCGCGCCTGCGTGGCAGCGCCGCGGCCACGCGCACCTGGCAGGCCGAGCGCAGCCGCGTCGAGGCCGGCGGGTACGACGCCGCGACGACGCTCATCGCGCGCCAGCGCGGCTTGCTGGTCCAACTCCACACCCGCCAGCTGTCGCTGGTCGAGCGGGCCCGCGAAGACCTGGCAGCCGGCGCCATCGACCGCACCGCCTTCGATCGCGAGGAGCAGGTCCGCGACCAGCTCGCCCTCGAGCTGACCGAGCTCGACCGCCAGATCGCCGACGCCACCATCCAGCAGAAGCACAACCGCGCCGCCCTCGACGCGCTGCGCGGCAAGCCGGCCTCGCCGTCGACGGGCACGATGCCCGAGGTCGCCGCTGGCGAGGAGCACACCGCGCGCATCGAGGTCGAGATCGAGCGCCTCCAGGCCGAGGCCCGGGGCCACCGCGCGCTGCGCACCGCGGCGGTGTCGAGCGCCGCCGCCCAGCGCGAGCTGCTCGCCGAGCTCGAGGCCCGCCCGCTGTACCGGGCGATGAGCCACGCCACCGACATCGCCTTCGTGCCGTACGACCAGCTCGCCGGCGTCAGGCCCGGCGCCAAGATCGTCGACTGCGTCTGGGGCGTCGTCCACTGCCACACCGTCGGCCACGTCGCCGAGGTCCTGCCCGGCGAGGTCGTGACCCAGGACCCATGGGGCGAGCTGGCCCGCGGCCAGTACGCCATCTTGTCCCTCGACGATCGCGACGCGGTCCACGAGCGCGTGCTCCGCGTCCGGCCGTAGCGATGGACACCATCCTCTGGAGCATCGGGCGCGCCGACGGCATCGGCATCCTCGGCGCGCTGTGGCGTCCCTTCCTGATCGGCCTGGTGCTCTACTACTCGGGCTACCTCGGCGTGTGGATCTCGACGTTGCTGCGCAGCGCGCGCCTCACGCCGGCGTTCACCGGCCTCACCGGCGACGACGCGGTCGACGTGTTGGTGGTCATCCCGACTCTGCTGCGCAGCGCCGGCGACCTCGATGATCTGCGCGCCGCCGCCGCCACCGTCGTCGGCAATCGCTACCCGGGCAACGTCGTCCTGTGCATGTCCATCGACGGCTGCGACGACCGCCCCGCGCTGGTCGAGCAGCTCGCGGGCTGGGCCCGCAACTACCGCGGGGCCGCCACGATCCTGGTCGCCCGGGTCGCCAAGCGTGCTGGCAAGGGCGTCGCGGTCGCCGCCGGCCTGGCCCGCGCCGAGCAGGCGGTGCGCGACGGCGAGCTGCCGCGCCTGCCGCCGGTGTTCTTCAACATGGACGCCGACAGCGTCCTGGGCGCCCAGGCGCTCGAGCGCATGGTCGCCAAGCTGGTGCGGCCCGGTCGGTTCTCGCGCCAGCGGCCGATGATCGTCGCGTCCAACGTGCTGGTCCGTCGCGCCCACTACTGGCAGGGCTGGCGCGGGTTTTTCACCCTCGAGCATCAGCTCGCGCTGCAGGTCGCGCGCGAGTACATGACCTCGATCAGCGTGGCTCGCAACAACCTCGGCCTCCTGCCGGTGACCGGCGTGTCGGGCGCGCTCTACTGCACCTGGACCGAGCTGCACGAGCAGCAGGCCCGCCACGCCACGTTCATGCGCTCGCTCGGCCTCGGCGACATGGTGCGCTGGTGGCTGGGCGCGCGCCCGCCCAGCTTCGCGGGCTTCACCGGTGAGCCCAACGTGCTCGCGACCGCCGGCCCCGGGGACGACACCTGGATCGCCTGGATCGCGATGGCGGCGCGCTGGCGCAAGGGCCACGTCGATCTCGAGCTGCCGCGCTCACCGCTGCATGCCCTGGGTCGACTCGTCACGTCGTTCTGGTTTCGCCCCATCGCCTACGACCCGTTGGCCCGGGTCTACACCGCCACGCCGACGACGGTCCGCGCGCTCTTCAAGCAGCGCGTCCGCTGGAACTCGTCGCGGGCGTGGCTGTTGCGCCGGTTCGGCTGGATGCCGTTCTTCTCGTGGCACCTCGGCGTGTGGGTCATCTTCGACCTGGTGCTGCTGATCGCGATCCACACCATCATCACGGTCGGCCTGCTCGGCTGGCCCTTGGCCGACCGCCCGGCCAGCTGGCTCGCGCTGGTCGTGCTGGGCATGATCGCCAACGCGGTGCTGCGCGGCGCCGCCACCTTGCTCGCGATGATCCAGGACCACGACCTGCGCGGCCACTGGCACAAGCTCCTCGCCCTGCCGCTGGCCGGCCTGTTCCATGGGGTCTTCAACATCGCGACGACGATCGTCGGCTTCACCCAAGACTTCTTGCTGTTCGGCGTGAACACCCACTTCGCGCCCGAGGAGACCTTGGCGGGCTCCCACACCGGCCGCATCGCGCTCGGCTATCGGCTGTGTCGGTGTGCGCGGCTCATCGGGCGCGCGCTCCGCCACGGCGACGTCCCGCCCGGTAGGTTCTGGTTGGGCTGGGGCTCGACGCGCTGGACCGCCAACGGCTACGCCGGCTGGACGAATCCCGCCAACAAGGTGGCGCGCGGAGGCGTGCGGCCCACGCGCTGATCGGGTTTCTGCTATGACCTGCGGCGCCAGTGCTCGCCGACATCGCCGCCATCTACCGCTCGTCGAAGAAGCGCAAGGACATCAACGCGTTCACCGAGTACGTCGCGCGCCCACCGGCCGCGGCGGTGGTGTGGATGTTGAAGGGCACGCCGCTCACGCCCAACCAGGTCACGTTCCTGGCTACGGTGATCTGCGCCGGCGCCGCCGCGATCCTGGTCGGGTGGCTGTCGTGGCTCGGGCTGGTCGTGGCCGCCGCGGTCTTCGAATTCTCGTTCGTCCTCGACTGCGTCGACGGCATGCTGGCCCGCCTGCGCAAGATCGCGTCGCCGCTCGGGCACCTGCTCGACTTCCTGATGGACGAGCTCAAGGCGATGCTCATCTACGGGTGCGTGGCGATCCGGCTGTGGCGCCAAGACGGCGACGAGCGGCTGCTGATCGTCGGCCTCGCGGGGCTGTTCTGCCTGGCGTCGGGCATCGCGCTCACGTCGTTCATGCGCCGCCCCGAGTACAGCGGCAAGACCCCCACCGAGGACGGCCAGCCCGCCGAGGTCGGCGGCCGACACGGCCTGATCGGCAACGCGATCAGCGGCCTCGAGTGGGCGGCCCGCATCGTCGTGCATTACCCGCAGTACTTCTGGATCTGCGCGCTGGCCAACCGCATCGACATCTACTTCTGGGCCTACGGCGCGGTCAACGTGCTCTACCTGGGGCTCTCGATGCTGAAGATCACCGCGCGCCTCGGTCGCTTCGCGCCCCGATCGGTCGCGCCGTGAAGGCGATCCTCATCGCGGCCGGCCGCGGCCGGCGCCTGGGCCAGCACACCGACGAGCTCCCCAAGTGCCTGGTGCCGGTGGGAGCGCGCTCGATCCTGGGCTGGGTGATGCGGGCGTTCACCGCGGCCGGCGTCGACGAGCTGGTCATCATCCGCGGCTATCGCGGCGACGTGCTCGAGGTCGGGGCCCGGGCCACCGCGCCGCCCGGCCTGACGCTGCGCTTCGTCGACAACCCCGAGTGGGAGACCAACAACATCCTGCTCTCGCTGGCGTGCGCGCGCGCCGAGCTCGACGGTCCCTGCCTGCTGAGCTACAGCGACATCATCTTCACGCCGGCGGTGGCGCGCGCCGCGGTCGCCGGAGTCGGACCGATCGATCTGGTCATCGACGCCGAGTTCGAGAAGATCTACGTCGGCCGCACCGAGCATCCGCTCGAGGAGGGCGAGGTCGCGGAGCTCGACGCCGCGGGTCGGGTGCGCCGGGTCGGCAAAAAGGCGCTGCCGCCGGCCGAGGCCTACGGTGAGTTCATCGGCCTGGCTCGCCTCGACGCCGAGGGCGCCGCGATCGTGGGGGCCGCCATCGACGACGTGATCGCGCGTTACGCCGGCCGCGACGGCGAGCCCTACCAGCGCGCTGCCCGCATGCGCAACGCGTACCTCACCGACCTGCTGCAAGAGCTCATCGATCTCGGCGTGCCGATGAACCCCGTCACCATCCGCGGCCAGTGGCGGGAGATCGACACCGGGCAGGATCTCGAGCGCGCAACCCAGCTGGTACAGTCCGTCACCGAGGAATGGTCATGAACAAGCGCGTCGTCTCGATCCTGTCACTGTCGTTCGCGATGGCGCTGCTCGGTGGGTGCGAGAAGCCGACCGAGGGCTCGTGCAAGCAGGCGGTGGTCAACATCCGCCAGCTCATGGGCACCTCGAAGCTGAGCGTGGACACCTCGGCCGACGCGTCGTGGATCCGCTCATGCCGCGGCAGCGCCAAAAAGAAGTCGGTCAACTGCGCGATCGCGGCCAAGTCGCTCGACGGGCTCAAGGCCTGCGGCTTGCTCAACGGCGCCGAGCTCGACGAGCTGGTGAGGATCGACGCCGACCTCAAGAAGCTGCGCGCCGACGCGATGCCCGTCGTCGTCGATGCGGGCGTGGCGCCGCTCGCCGATGCCGCGGCCATGGCGACCGACGGCGATGGCGGCGTGGCCACCCCGCCCGGCGATGCCGCCGCAGCGCCCATGGTCGACGCCACCACCGGCACCGGCACCGGCACCGCGGCCGGCACCGGCTCGGTCACCGCGCCGGGCGCGGCGGTCGGTTCGGGCGCGGCCGCGGTGCCGGCGCCTCCGCCGTCCCAGCCGACTCGCCCGTGATCGGGTCGCGGGTCCTCGCTGCGCTGGTCGCGCTGGTCGCGCTGGTCGCGCTGCTCGCGGTCACGTCCCCGGCGCGCGCCGACGACGTGCTGACCGCCTCGGCGATGGCCGACGACCCGATGGCCTCGATCTTCGTCGGGCCGTCCGGCCAGCTGTGGCACGCCGACGGTCAGGGCGCGTGGGTCCGCGACACCCAGGGTGGCGTCGCCGCCGACGTGCACGGGGCGACCCTGGCCGACGTGCTGGTCGTGGTCGGAAGATCTGCCCCGCCCTACCGCTGGGACAGCGCCAGCTGGCAAGCGCTACGCCTGGGCGAGCGCGGCCGCACCATCGCTGGCACCGGGCCTCGCGCCGCGGTCGCGGTCGGTGGCCAGATCTTCGTGTGGACCGCGCCCAGCTGGAAGCGGGTCGGCAAGGTCACCGGCCCGGTCGCGGCGCTGTGGGCCGCCAGCGACAGCAAGGTCTTCGTCGCCGCCGGTGGCAAGGTGTGGCGGCTGGCCCGCGGTCGCTTCATCGAGGCCGGCACCGCCGACGTCCTCGGCTTCGCAGGGAGCGCCCCCCACGCCATCACCCGCGACGGCCAGCTCTACGACGGCGCCACCCGCAAGACCACGCCCATCCTCCTGGGCGGCCAGCCCATCGTCCCGCTCGCGATCGCCGTGGCCCCGGGCGGCCCGCCGTGGGTGCTCGGCACGGTCGGGCAGCGGCCGGCCCTGGCCCGCAAGAAAGGCAGCGGATGGGAGGCCGTGCCCGCGCCCGAGCTGGTCGACGGCGATCCGCCGATCGGCTTTGGCGTCGACGCCGCCGGCGTGGCGGTGGTGGCGACCCGCAGCGGCGCGATCTGGCTGCGCGCCACCGACGGCACCTGGAGCGCCGGCCGCCGCGACGAGCGCCCGGCCCCGGCCCATCCCGGCCCCGGTCCAGCGCGCGTGCCGTGACGTCGCACCGCGAATCGCGACGCTCCAGAAATTGACCAACCGCCCCTCGGGCCGATAGGCTACGGCGGTGCCGCCGGTCGTCTTGGTCGCCGACGACGACGCATGGATTCTGCGAATGGTCGCGACCGTGCTCGAGAAGCGCGGCTATACGGTGCTCATCGCCAACGACGGCGAGGAGGCGCTGGAGAAGGCGCTGCTGACGCCGCCCGACCTGCTCATCACCGACGTGATGATGCCGCGGATGGACGGCTGGGCGTTGGTGAAGGCGCTGCGCTCGCGGCCCGAGCTGGCGACCTTGCCGGTCATCTTTCTGACCGCGCTGTCGTCGGACGAGGATCGCATCCGAGGCTTTCGGCTAGGCGCCGACGACTACGTCCCCAAGCCGTTCCGCTTCGAGGAGCTCGATCTCCGCATCGCCAAGACCATGCGACGGACCCAGGCGATCGCGCAGGAGGCCCGCGAGACCATCCTCGGGCCGTCGCTGCGCGGCGACCTGTCGCAGATCGGCCTGGCCGCGCTGCTCACCATGGTCGAGATGGAGCGCAAGACCGGCGTGCTGTCGCTGCGCGACGCCGGCGGCGCCTCGGCGCAGATCCTGGTGCGCGCCGGTCGCGTGGTCCACGCTCGCCTCGACGATCGCCCCGAGCCCGTCGACGCCGAGTGCGTCTACCACTTGCTGGGCTGGTCGGCCGGCAGCTTCGAGCTCATCGCCTGCGAGGTCGAGGGCGCCGATCGCGTGCAGTCCTCGACGATGAACCTGCTGCTCGAGGGCGCCCGCCGCCTCGACGAGGCCGCCCACCGCTAGCGGGGCCGGCCGCGGCTACTCCGCGTCGTCGTCGTCGTCGGGCGCCGCCGCGCCCATCGCCTCGATCTCGTACTTCTTCATCAGCTTACGGAAGTACTTACGGTCGATGTCGGCGTCGCGCGCCGCGTGCGAGATGTTGCCGCCGTGGCGCTTGAGCAGCGACACGATGTAGTCGCGCTCGAAGCTCGAGACCCAGCGCTCCTTGGCGTCCTTGAACGTCGAGCCATCGATCATCTCCTCGGTCGGCCGCGGCGTCGCCGCCACCCGCGGCTCGGCGGTGACCTGGCGCGTCGGGGCGCGGCGCACCTCGCGCAAGGATTCTGGCAGGTCCTCGAGCCCGACCGTGTCGCTGTCGGCAAACGACACCGCGCGCTCGACCACGTTGACCAGCTCGCGCACGTTGCCCGGCCACCCGTAGGCCGCCAGCGCGGCCAGCGCCTCGCGCGAGAAGCCGCGCACCTTGGGCCCACCGTCGGCGGTCCGGTTGTAGGGCGCGGTGTCGAGGAAATGGCTGACCAGCTGGCCGACGTCGTCGGGACGATCGCGCAACGACGGCAAGCGCAGCCGCACCACCGAGAGCCGGTAGAACAGATCCTGGCGAAACCGCCCGGCACGGACCTCGTCCTCGAGGTTGCGGTTGGTCGCCGCGATGATGCGCACGTCGACCTTGCCGGCCTTGGCGCCGCCGACCCGACGGATCTCGCGGTTCTCGAGGGCGCGCAGCAGCTTGGGCTGGAGATCGAGCGGCAGCTCGCCCAGCTCGTCGAGGAACAGCGTGCCACCGTCGGCCAGCTCGAACAGGCCCTGCCGGGTCATCACCGCGCCGGTGAAGCTGCCCTTCTCGTGGCCGAACAGCTCGCTCTCGATCAGGTTGGGCGGCACCGCGCCGCAGTCGAAGACCACCAGCTCCTTGGCCGCGCGCGGCGACAGGTTGTGGATGGTCTGCGCCACCACCTCCTTGCCGGTGCCGGTCTCACCCTCGATCACGACCGTGGTGTTGGTCGGCGCGATGCGCTCGAGGATGCTGTACAGCTCGCGCATCTTGGGGTTGCCTCCGATGAGGCCGCCCAGGCGATCGGCGCGCGACGGCACGATCGATACTTCCTCCTCGTGGGCATGGAAGCGCAGCTGGCTCTGGCCCACACCGATCGTACAGCCCGGCTTCAAGAAGCCCTCGCGCACGCGCACCCGGTTGATGAACGTGCCGTTGGTCGAGCGCAGGTCGACCAGCACGTAGCCGGTGTCCTCCTGCACGATCTTGCAGTGGTATCGCGACACCGTCTCGTCGACGAGCACGACGTCGTTGTCGTCCATCGACCCGATGCGGATCTCGTCCTTCTCGAAGGTCCACTCCTCGGCGGTGTCGACCGCGCCGATCGTGCACTGTCGGACGTGCAGCGTCGGGCCGCGCTCGAGGAACGCGACCTTGGTCGGCGGCACGAAGTCGGGAAACTTCTTCATCGACGCGGCGGGCTCATCGTAGCGCACCGCGCGCACCCCGCTGCGGTCGGCGGCGGCTTTGGGGCGTCGCGTGGGGTACCTTCGCGGCCGCGCTCCGCCATGATCGACGACGACGACCTGCCCGAGGATCCGCCCGAGGACCCCTCCGACGATACGCTTGGCGATCCGCCCGACCGGCTCGACGACGACGACGGCGACGCCGACGCGGCGTCGGCCCCACCCGCCAGCTTCGCCGACGAGCTCGGCCCGTGGTGGGCGCCGCGGCCCGGCGTCGATCTCGGCCTCGACGCCCACCTCGACGCCGCCGGCGCCCCGCGCATCATCGAGCGCCGCTTCGTCGTGGCCGAGGACTTCGTCGGCCAGCGCCTCGATCACTACCTGGTCCGCATGATCCCGCGGCTGTCGCGCACGCGGGTGCAGCAGATCATCGCGACCCAGCTCACCCGCGTCGACGGTCGCGCGCCGCGGTCGTCGATGACCGTGCTCCTTGGCGACGAGCTGATCTTGCGTCGGGCCGCGCGCGCCGAGCCGCCCTGCCCGCGCACCTTCGACGTGCTGTATCGCGACGACGCGATCATGATCGTCGACAAGCCGGCCGGCCTGCCGGTCCACGCCTCCGCCAAGTTCTACTGGAACACGCTCGCGCGCGTGGTGAGCGAGCGCTTCCCCGACGTGCCGTGGCAGATCGCGCATCGCCTCGATCGCGAGACCTCGGGCGCGCTCGCCATGGCCAACGGTCGCGCGGCCGCTGGCGCGGTGAAGGGCGCGTTCGCCCACAAGCGCGCCGCCAAGACCTACCTCGCGATCTGTCACGGTCAGCCGCCGTGGCCCGACGCCGGCACCGGCGACGTCATCCTCGACGGGCCGCTCGCGCTGTCGGGGCCGCACGACGCCACCCGCTTGCCGGGCGTGCGCATGATCGTGCGCGCCGGCGGCCTGCCCGCGACCACGCGCGTGAGCATCGTCGATCGCGCCGGCGCCTACGCGCTGGTCCGCTGCGACCTCATCACCGGCCGCCAGCACCAGATCCGAGCCCACCTCGCCGACGCCGGCTTCCCGATCGTCGGCGACAAGCTGTACGCCCACGGCGACGACGCGTTCATCGAGTTCTGCGATCGCGGCATGACTCGCGCGCTGGCCCACCGCTTCATGTTGCCGCGCCACGCGCTGCACGCCCACCGCCTGCGGGTGCCGCACCCCAGCAACGGCACCACGCTCGACGTCACCAGCCCGCTGGCCTGGGACCTCGCGGCGTTCTTCGCCGCGCACCGCGAAGCGTGTTAAGCACGACCATGGCGTTCAGTCTGGCCTCGTACATGGCGAAGTACCGCGAAGATCACCAGCACCCGGTGAACAAGGCGCTCCACACCATCGGCATCCCGATGATCGTCGCGTCGCTGCCGCTGTTCCCGTTCAACCCGCTGTTGGCGTCGGCGATGTTCGTGGTCGGCTGGATCTTCCAGTTCATCGGTCACGCCTTCGAGGGCAAGGCGCCGAGCTTCTTCTCCGATCCCAAGTTCCTCTTGATCGGCCCGCTGTGGTTCCTCAAGAAGATGACCGGGCGCGGCGGCGCCGTCGAAGACGCCGCCGTGAACTGACTTGAAGGATCGCGCCGCACCCTTTTCGAAGAAGCACCGTCATATCTGGATGACGGTGACCGGCGGCATGGTCGTCATCATGACGATCAACGTGGTCCTCGGGTACTGGGTGTTCACCTGCAACACCGACCACACGCCACCCGCGCAGTACCAACCGATCCCGCCGAGCATCATCCCGCTCGACGCCGGGGTCGACTCACTCCCAGATCAAGTCGAACGGTAACCGGGCCTGGGCGCCGCTGGGCGTCACCAGCAGCGACGGCGGCACCGCCTCGAGGGCCGCCCGCACCGCCGGCAGCTCGGCGAGCCCCGCGAGGCCGGCGCCGGCGCGAGCGCCGCCCAGCGCCGTCAGCAGCCCGAGCAGCCCGGTCGACACCGACGGCAGCGACAGGATGCGCACCCGGGCGTCGGGCCCGAGGCCGACGCGGCGCTTGGCCAGCTCGATGGCGTCGCCGATGCCGCCCAGCTCGTCGACCAGGCCGATGCCCTTGGCTTGGGCGCCCGACCACACGTGGCCCCGCCCGATCGCGTCGACCTGGACCACCGTGAGGCCGCGCCCGCGCGACACCGCGTCGGTGAAGCGGTCGTAGAAGTAGCGCAGCCGGTCGAGCAGCACCGCGCGCTCCTCGTCGGTGTAGGGGCGGAACATGCTCTCCATGTCGGAGCGGGCACCGCGCTTGAACGTCTCGGTGGTGACGCCGAGCTTGGCGAGCAGGCCCGACAGATCGAACTTGCCGTAGAAGATGCCGATCGAGCCGGTGATCGTCGTCGGGGACGCGAAGATGGTGTCGCAACCGGCGGCCAGGTAGTAGCCGCCCGACGCCGCCAGGTCGCCCATCGAGCAGATGATCGGCTTCACGCCGCGGGTCTTGAACACCTCGCGCGACATCAGCTCCGAGGCCAGCGCGCTGCCACCGGGGGAGTCGATGCGGAGCACGATCGCGTCGACAGCCGGGCTCTGACGCGCCGCCGCGATGAGGCCGGCGATGGTCTCGCCGCCGACCAGCTTGCGGCCCAAAAACGGGATCGTCATCGACTTGCCATCGACGATGTCGCCATCGGCGTAGATGACCGCGATGGTCGGGCGCTGCCAGCGGTCGTCCTTTTCGATCGGCGCCTCGCCGACCGGGGCCAGGCCACCCAGCTCGACGGCGATGAGCTGCGCGACCCGCTCGGGCTCGGCGACCGCGTCGATGAGGCGCTGATCCTTGGCGAGCTGCCCCGCGGCATAGGGGCCGCCGTCGATGAGCTGGCGCACCACGTCGGGCGCGAGGTGGCGACCCTCGGCGATGCCGGCGACGAAGCTGTCCCACAGGCTGTCGTACAGCTCGTCGCGCATCTGGCGCGCGATCGGCGTCGGGCCGGTCTCGGTGTACTGCTCGGGTGCGCTCTTGTACTCGGCGATCTTTTCGAACTGCGCGGCGACGCCGAGCTGATCGAAGAGGCCCTTGAAGTAGATCGTCGTGCCGGCGAAGCCGATGAGCCGCACCCCGCCGCCCGGGTCGAGATAGATCTTGTCGGCGCTGGTCGCGAGCCAGTAGTCGCGCGCGTTGGCGGCGACCAGGTACGCGAAGACCTTCTTGCCGTGGGCCCGCACCCGCTGCACCTCGCGGCGCAGCTCGTCGAGCGAGGCCCAGCCTGCGCTGACGCCGTCGATCGCGAGCACGACGCCGAGCACGTCGGAGTCGCGCGCGATCGCGCGCAGCCGCAGCACCGCCTTGGTGACCTGGCGCGCCGACACACCGCCGGTGAACTCGAGCCGCTCGATGCGCTGACCGTGGCCCTGGACCGCCGGCACCGGCCGGGCCGACCAGCGCGCGACCACGGTGCCGCCCAGCGCGCTGGGATCGCCGTGACGATCGACGCGGCCGCTGCCGTAGAGCCCGACGCCGAGCTCACCGAACGACACCGTCACGCCGAGCGTGGCGCGCAGGTCGAGCTCGGTGCGCGTCGCGACGCCGGTGCCGGTGGTCTCGCGCAGGTCGAGGGTGCGGCCCTCGCCGACCGCCTCGACGAAGACCCCGCGCGCGACGCGCACCGAGCCGCGCAGCCAGCCGTCGGCGTCGCCGCTGTGCTCACCGATGCGCGCGCCCAGGCCCAGCTCGAAGCGATCGCGCCCGAGCGGGCGGAACGTCGCCTCGGCCTCGTAGCGACGCTCGACCGCGACGGTGCCGACGGTGGGCGCCACCAGATCGCGCACCGTCGCGCCGAGCGCGAGGTGGTTGCCGAGCCGCCACACCAGCCCGAGATCGAGCGTGTCGACGCCGCGGGCCGGGCCATCGACGGCGAAGTGGTGCCAGGCCGCGCCGAGGCCGAGGCCGGGCACCGGCTCGAAGGCGGTCGCGAGCGTGAAGCGCCACGGGTTGCCGGGATCGGGATCGAGCGCGGCCCGCGCCGGTCGCAGCGCCTCGACGCCGACCCCGATCGACAACCGCGGGAGCACCCCGCCGCCCAGCGTGGTCGCGGCGTACCCGCCGACACCCGAACCCGGCGACACCGCGGCGTCGGGATCGTTGGCGTCGATCGCCAGCACCAGGCTCGCGCCGTCGAGGAACTGCAGCCCGCCCGGGTTGCGCACCACCGCGCGGGCGTCGTGATCGCCGGCCAGCGGCGTCGCCGGCAAGAACACGCCGTCGGTCGGATCGTCGGCGTAGCGCGTCGATTGCGCGGCGGCCGTCGTCGCGAGCGCGGCCAGCACGACCGACGCGACAGACAGCTCAGCGACGCGGATCATCGGTCGCGAGCGTATGCGTATACTCGCGCGGTGTCGACCGCGCGCCTCCTCGAGCACCACCCGCTGCTCGCGCGCCTGGGACCCGAGCAGCTCGATCACATCGTCGCCGCCGGCGAGCTCGAGACCTTTGGCCCCGGCGAGGTCGTCGTGGTCGAGGGCAGCCTGGGCGACGCGCTCTACCTCGTGCTGACCGGCCGGGTCGAGGTCGCCAAGGGCGGCCACCCCCTGGCGCGCCTGGTCGCGGGCGAGTTCTTCGGCGAGATGGCGCTGGTCGAGCCGGCGCCGCGCTCGGCGACCGTTACCGCGATCGAGCCGTCGTTCCTGTACCGGCTCCCGTATATCCAGCTGCAGGCACTCCTGCGCGACGATCCGATGGCGGGCACCGCCCTGCTCGTCGAGGTCGTGAAGACGCTGAGCGAGCGCTTGCGCCATGCCAACCGGCTGGTGTCGTCGGTGGGCCACCTCGCCGACTGGCTCGCCGGCTCGCTGGTGTAGGCTCGCGCCCATGCTCCGCGCCGCACTCGTCGTCCTCGCGCTCGCTGCCTGCGGCCGCGCCGCCACGCCGACCCCGACCGCCACGACCGCCACCCCGGCCGCGCATGGCCATCACCAGGCGTCGGCCGATCACGACTTCGCCGACGCCGCCGCGTGGGCCGAGGTGTTCGACGATCCCGCGCGCGACGCCTGGCAAAAGCCCGACGAGGTCGTCGCGCTGCTCGGTGCGCTGCCGGGCCAGGTCGTGGCCGACGTCGGGGCCGGCACCGGCTACTTCGAGGGCTACCTATCGCGCGCGGTCGGCGGCGCCGGCACCGTCTACGCGCTCGACTCCGAGCCGGCCATGATCGCCTATCTCGAAGCGCGCGCGACCCGCGAGCTGTGGTCCAACGTGCGCGCGCAGGTCTCGCCCGTCGACGCGCCCGGCCTGCCGCCGGCCGCCATCGACCGCGTGCTGATCGTCGACACCTGGCACCACCTGCCCGACCGCCCCGGCTACGCCCGCTTGCTGGCGGCGGCGCTGCGACCGGGCGGCGCGATCGCGGTCGTCGACTTCACGCCCGACGCGACCATCGGCCCACCGGCCGCCGCCCGCATCTCGGCCCAGACCGTCGTCGATGAGCTGACCGCCGCCGGCTTGGTCGCGACCATCGTCGCGGAGAACCTGCCCCACCAGTACGTCGTCGTCGCGCGCAAGTCGACCGGTCGCCCGTGAGCCGCGGCGCGCTGATCTTGCTCGCGCTCGCCGCTGGCTGCGGTAGCGGCGCCGGGAGCTCGACGGCGCCACGCTCGCCACTGGGGCCGGCCCTCGCGCAGACCTGGCCCGCCCTCGACGGCGGCACGATCGATCTGGCCAGCTTTCGCGGTCAGGTCGTCGTGATCCAGGCCTTCACGACCTGGTCGCTCACCGACCCGCTGGAGATCGACGCGCTCGGCGTCGCCGACGCCCGCCCCGACGTCGCCGTGGTCGGGCTCGCCCTCGATCCCGAGGGCTACGTCTTGGTGGCGCCCTGGCGCAGGGGCAGCGACGTCCACTACCTGATCGCGCTCGCCGACCAGCCGACCCGCGACGGCGCCAGCGCCCTCGGCCCTATCCGCGAGGTGCCGGCCACGTTCGTCCTCGATCGCGACGGTCGCCTACGCGAGCGCTTCGATCGCCAGATCGGGCCCGCCGAGCTCGACGACGCGATCGCCCGCGCCGCGAGCAAGCGCTGACCATCACATGCTATCGTCGCCGCCGATGCGCGCAGCAGTGCTAGCGACGATCCTCGTCGGGGTCGGTGCCTCGAGCGCGGCGGCTCAGGCCCCATCCCGGCCGATGGCGTTGGGCGGCGTCGAGGTCACGGGGGCACCGTCGAACGCGCTGCGGGTCGCCATCGTCGCCGCGGTGCGGACCGGGCTGGGCGCCGGTAATCCCGGCCCGGACGCCGCCGCGGTCCCGACCTGCGTGACCGCGAGCTGCCTGCACGAGGCCGCCGTGGGCGCCCAGGCCGATCGCACCGTCGCGGTGACGGTCGCGGTCACCGGCGAGTTCCACGATCAGTTCGCGATCACGGTCGTCGTCGCCGATGCCGACGGCCGCGCGCTGCGCCGCCGCAGTCGCCCGTGTCCGACCTGCGCGGTCGACGAGGCCACCGAGCACATCACGGCGCTGGTCGCCGAGGCCGTCGGCGCGGTCACCGACGATTCGGTCGCGATCGAGATCGCCACCACGCCGCGGTCGGTCGCGATCGTCGTCGACGGCGTCGATCGCGGGCGGGCGCCATGGTCGGGCTCGCTGCCGGCCGGTCCTCACCTCGTCGTCGCCGGCGCGGTCGCGCAGGACTTCTTCGCCGAGGCCACCGGCGAGCCCCTGCGCGTCGAGGTCGCCGTGCCGATCGCGTCGGGCCACGGTCGACGCTTCGGCCTGATCACCTACGGCACCGCCGCGGTGGGCGTCGGCGCGCTGGCCTTTGGCCTCGCGATGATCGGCAAGGACGGCAACCCGACCTGCGATCATCCCAGCTGCCCCGAGGTGTACGACACCGCGACCCTGGGCTGGGTCAGCGTCGGCGTCGGCGTGGCTGCGCTCGGCGCCGCCGGCTACATGTTCTGGAGCGACCGCCGCGCCGAGCAGCCGGTGATCGCGGTGGTGCCGACCAGCGGCGGGGTCGCGGCGTTCGCCAGCGGCCGGTTCTGACGCGCGCTGTCGTGGCGCCGCCGCACGCCGTGCGCGACGCGCTCGCCCGGGCGCCCACGGTGCGCGAGCCGCACGCTGACCGCCCGGCACATCGCATGCAACCACCTCGCGCATGCAAGACGAGCACAACGACGGCGCGAGCGGGCCGGTGCGACGACGCCTCGAGGGCGTCAACATCCCGCCCACTGAGCGCACCATCAGCGCGCTGGCCGGCGCCGCCCTCGCCGCGATCGGCCTGCGTCAGCGCGGCCTGGTCGGTGGCGTGCTGGCCGGCCTCGGCGCCGCGCTGATCGCGCGCGGGGTGTCGGGTCGCTCGGCCGGGTACCGCCAGCTGAGCAAGCGCGCCGGCGTCGACGTGCAGCGCGACGTCATCGTGCAGCGCCCGCGGGCCGAGGTCTACGCCGCCTTGCGCGACCTCCGCCGCCTGCCGCGGTTCCTCACGCCGTTGGTGTCGGTCGAGGAGATCGACACCGCGTCGCACTGGGTCGCCAAGGTCGGCCCCATCCAGCTCGAGTGGATGAGCGAGATCACCGACGAGGTCGACGGCGAGCGGCTGGCCTGGCACTCGATCCCCGGTGGCGATCTCGAGCACGAGGGATCGATCGTGCTCGCCGACGTCGCCGACGGGCCCGCCGCCACGCGGGTCACCGTCGCGCTCCACTTCGAGCCGCCGGCCGGCACGTTCGCGGCGCCGCTGCGCGGCCTGATGCGCGTGCTCACCCGCAGCCAGCTCGCGCGCGATCTCGAGCGCCTGCGCGGGTTGCTCGAGGATGACCCAGCTGCCTCGGCAACGCCGGCGCCGCCGCAGCGGATGGCCGAGGTCACCACCCCACTCACCGCCAACTGAGGACCCCATGACCAAGCCCACGCTGCCCCACGGCGAGCAAGCCTACGAGATCCCGAGCCACGCCGACGCGGTCGATGACGGCCACGGCACCGGCGACGTCAACGACGCGCCCAAGATGGGCGACTACAGCGGCCGCGGCGCCGCCGGTGGCATCCGCGGGGTCGGCGGCGGGTTCGATCGCCCCGAGTCGGAGTATCGCGAGGGCGGTGACGAGTACCGCGGGGAAGGCGGTCAGAGCGGCGTCCAGGCTGGTGGGCCCTCGCCTGCGGGTCACGCCGATCAGGAGGACGCCTCGGCGCCCGACCCCGTCACCGCCAAGCCCGACGCCACGACCAAACCGTAGTCACCTCGTCGGCGCGCCGCCGAGCGGCTTGGCCTTGTCGCGCTCCTGGATCTTGGTGCGCAGCGAGTTGAGCGTCTCGCGGATCTCGGCGTCGTTCGGGTGCGACTTGAGCAGCGCCTCGTAGTAGGTGAGCGCCTGCTCGAAGTTGCCCTTCTTGTTGTACAGGTGGCCCAGCAGCTTGCGGGCGTCGTCGCCGGCACCGGCGCGGACCGCCTTGTTGGCCGCCGTGATCGCCCCGTCGACGTCGCGGGCCTGGAAGCGCGTGCGCGCGAGCCCGAGGAAGGCCTGGCCCAGGTAGTGGTTGCTGGCGATGACCGCGTTATACCCGGCCGCCGCGTCGACAAACTTCAGATCGGCGAGCGCTTGGTCGGCGAGCTTGAGCGTCGCCGCCGCCTCGTCCTCGGTCGTGGGCGCGCCCTTGGCCATCCCGGGCACCGTCTTCGGATCACGATCAGCCGGCTTGCCTCCGCGCGCACCGGCGCCGCCAGGCTCCCCCGGCTTGTCCGGATTTCGGACCGCCGTGTCCGGGTTCCGGACATTCGTCTCGGGGGCCTTCTGGGCGCTGCCCGGCCCGGGCGTCCCGGCATCGGGGCGCTCCCCCACGCCAGCACCCGGCGTGAGCGGGACAGCCAGCGCGGCCGCTGGCGCCGCCGACACCCGATTGCCGCGCTCCCCGGCCGCGACGAACAGGATCACGCCGAGGCCCACCGCGACGCCCGCCGCCAGCATCGTCCAGCCAAAGGTCGCCCAGCCCGAGCGCATCACCGGCATCGACAGCCCGTCGTGCAGCTCGGCCTCCACCGGCGACGACATCGGGGTCGACATCTCCGCCAGGTGGCTCGGTGTCGCAAACCCCGCGCGCGGTAGCGGCGTCGGCGTGCCTCGCGGCGGCGGCATGCCCAGGCGTGGCGGTGGCAAACCGCCCGGCGGCGTCTGCGCGCGCGGCTGCTGTCCGCCACCCGGCGGCACCGTGATGCCCGGCGACGACTGCGGACGGATGAGCGCGCCCGAGTCGATGGTGCGGCCCGACAGCCCCGGGTTGAGCGTCGCGACCAGCTGCGAGTCGGTCGACATGCCGAGGATCTGCGCGACCGCGGTGCCGCGCCCGGCCAGGCACTTGGTCAGCTCGTACTCGAAGGCCTCCATCGTCGACGGGCGGTCGTCGGGATTGCGCGCCATCGCCTGCACGACGAGGTTGGACACCGCCGCCGGGATCGTCGAGCGGAGATGCACCGGCGGCACCGGATCGACGGTGGCCTTCTTGGTGAGGATCTCCATGAAGTTGTCGCCTTGGTAGGGCGGCACGCCGGTCAGCATCTCGTAGAGGATCGCGCCCAGCGCGTAGACGTCGCAGCGGGCGTCGGCGGGCCGGCCGGCGGCCTGCTCGGGCGCCATGTACTCGGGCGTCCCCATCGCCATGCCGGGGCTGGTGAGCTTGCGCTCACGCGCCTCCTCGGCCTCGGTGGTCTTGGCGATGCCGAAGTCGAGCACCTTCACGAAGTCGGCGGTGCCGTCGCGGATCGTGAGGAAGATGTTCTCGGGCTTGAGGTCGCGATGGATGATGCCCGAGGCGTGGGCGGCGGCCAGCGCGCGACAGATCTGCTGGCCGATGCGCACCGCGCGCGCGACCTCCAGCGCGCCCTCGCGCTCGATCACGCTGCCCAGCTCGACGCCGAGGAGGTACTCCATGACGAAGTACGCGGAGCCGTCGGCGGTCGTCCCCGAGTCGGTGACGTCGACGATGTGAGGATGGCCGATCTTGGACGCGGCGCGGGCCTCGCGACGGAATCTCTCGACGAGATCGGGCATGCGGCTGTAGCTCGGGTGCAGCACCTTGAGCGCGACCCGCTTGCCGATGTCGACGTGCTCGGCCAGGTAGACCTTGCCCATCCCGCCCTCGCCGATCAGCTCGGCGACCTTGTAACGCCCGTCGACGATGACGCCGATGATCGGCGACGAGTCATCAGGATCGAGATCCTCGTCTTGGGGCTGGAGAGCCGCGGCGGCAGCCGCAGCCGCGGCGGCGCGGCGCTCGTTGGCCTGACGACGATCGACCAGCTCGATCCCCCGATCGGTCGCGCGCCGCCCCACCGAGCCCGGCGTCCGCACCGCGGTCTCGGCGGCCGATCCGACGTCGGCGAGCCCGGCCCCGACGCTGTAGCCGCCCGACTTCTCGAGCATCTGGCGCAGCTCGTCGGTGGGCGGCAGCGTCATCGCGCGGCGCCGGACGTTCTGCATCATCGACTCGCGCTCGTCGCGATCGACCGAGATGTCCTCGACGAACAGCTCCTGCAGGAACTCCGACATCCGGCTGGCGTCGGTGGTCGGCGCGTTGGCCGCCAGCCATGCTTGCAACGCCTGCCGCATCTCGTCGCAGCTCGGGAAGCGATCTTCTTTGTCGGCGGCCAGCGCGCGCAGCACGATCTCGTCGAGCTCGGCCGGCACCCGAGGCGCGCGCTTCGAGGGCCGCAGCACCTCGGGATTGCGCGCGCGCTGCAGGAGATCTTGCGGCTGCTCCTTGCCGGGGGGAAACAGCTGGCGGCCGGTGAGCAGCTCCCACAGCACGATCGCGGTGGCGTACTGGTCGCTGCGCCCGTCGAGCTTCTCGCCGCGCGCCTGCTCGGGCGACATGTACGCGACCTTGCCGTAGATGATGCCGGGCGCGGTCTTCTCGAGCTTGAGCGTCGACGAAGCGAGGCCGAAGTCGGTGAGCTTGACCTCGCCGGTGTACGACACCAGCACGTTGGGTGGCGAGATGTCGCGATGGACCAGCTGCAGGCCGGGGAACGAGTGCGCGTAGGCCAGGCCACGGCACAGCTCCTTGACGATGAACACCGCGATGTCGACCGGGAACGCGACCTGCTTCTTGGCGCAGCGGTTCCAGATCGCGCGCAGGTCGCGACCTTCGACGAAGTCCATCGCGAGGAACAGCTCGCCTCCAACCTGGCCGGCGTCGAAGACCGGGATCAGGTTGCCGTGCGACAGCTTGACGACGACCTTGGCCTCGTCGCGAAAGCGCGCCACGTACTCGGCGTCGGCCAGGTGCGGCAAGACGGTCTTGATGACCATCATGCGCTCGAGGCCGCGGTCGCCATTGACGGCGAGGTACAGCGCGCCCATCCCGCCTTGCGCCAGCGGCCCCAGCAAGTGGTACTTCCCGAATCGCCTCGGGTATTTGTCCAGGGGGTGGCCCGGTGCGCCCATGGGTCGGCTACGAGGGTATCACGCGGTCACAGGCGCACCAAACATCGCGACCGCGCGGGCGACGATTCGCGACGCTTCCCGTTTCTTTGCACCTGCTTGGGCTAGCACTACTGCGTCACCTCCGAGGAGGAGCGAGGCGTGGCCGCGCGAGGCAGATCGCGAGCGCCCCCGCAGTCGAGCGACGAAGGCGTCCTCTTGTACGTCGAGGAGCGAGCGAGGAGGTAAGGGCCCGCGAATGGACAAGTCGATCGATGGTCGCGGTCGAGGCGCCGGGAGGGCAAGGCGACGGTGAGGACCGCAGGGGAGCATCCTCGACGGAGGTGACCCGAGGACCGGAACCGGCAACCCAGCCAGCCGGGATGGATCGGCCGCGAGAACGGTCGACTTGTTCGTTTGCGGGCCCTAAGCCGCGAGGCGCCCGCGCCGCCGCGCCGCAGCCCCCGAGGTGGGTGACGCAGTAGTGCTAGGATGCACTCCCATGGCCGGCGAACGCGTCCTCGTCATCGACGACAGCCCGACCATCGTGCGGGTGGTCCAGCTGGTGCTCACCAAGGCCGGGTTTGCGGTCGAGGCGGCCGCCGATGGCGAGGCCGGTCTGGCGGCGGCGCGCGCCAACCGCCCCGCCCTCATCCTGCTCGACTTCGTCATGCCGAAGCTGAACGGCTACCAGGTGTGCCGCGAGCTGGCCGCCGACCGCGCGCTGCGCGACGTGCCGGTGGTGCTGATGAGCGCCAAGGGTGACCAGGTCGGCGAACGCTTCGTGAAGGTGATGGGGATCGTCGACTACATCACCAAGCCGTTCTCGCCCGAGGCGATCACCGCGGTGGTGCAGCACACGATCGGCAAGCACCGCACCGAACGAGCCGATCCCCGCCCGACCGATCCGGCGCCGGTGTCGGTCGACGAGGCGGAGCCGGCGCGCAGCCGGAGCTTGGCCGCGCTGCGCGGGCAGCTGGCCGACGCGGTGAGCGCGCGGGTCGCGGCGCTGTTCGCGCTGGCCGACGCCGCCCGCGACGCCGGAGACGCCTCGGCCGATCGCGCCGCGCGGATCCCGATCGACGCTGCGGCCATCGCCGACAGCGTGCGCTCGGCCCTCGACGATGCCTGCCTCGGCGCGATCGTGCGCGGCCTCGACCTGGCGGCGCTCGACGGCACGCCGTCGCTGATGGGCGACCTGCGGATCGTGCCGCTCGCCGAGATCCTCCAGCTCATCGATCATCAGGAGCAGTCGGGGGTGCTCACGGTGGTGCGCAACCAGGCCACGATCGACCTCCATTTTCGGCGCGGCCGGATCGACCAGGCGCTGGGCACCGGCCTGCCCGACGATCTGCTGCTGGGCCGCTACATCGTCGACGGCGAGCTGATGCCGCGCGCGGACTTCGACGGGTTCCTGGCCGCGCGCCCGAGCGGCGCCAAGCTGCTGGGCGACCAGCTGGTCGAGCTCGGCCACCTGAGCGCGGCCGACCGCAAGGCCGCGCTGAGTCGCCAGACCTGCGAGCTGGTCTACGAGGCGCTGCGCTGGCGCTACGGCAGCTTCCGCTTCGTCGCCGGCCACCAACCGCCGGCGCTGGTCGTCGAGGCCGCCCTCGAGCTCGATGTCGAGGCCCTGCTGATGGAAGGCTTCCGCCGCGTCGACGAGTGGCACCTCATCGAGCGCGCCATCGACGACTTCGAGCTGGTCTTCCTGCGCAACGAGGACGCGGTCGCCCAGATGGGCCGCGGCCGGCTCACCCGCGAGGAGCTCGCGGTGCTCGAGCTGGTCAACGGCAAGAACAGCGTGAAGGACATCGTGCGCAAGTCGCGGATGGGCAGCTTCGAGGTGTCGAAGATGCTGTACCGCCTGCTGTCGATCAAGCTGGTGCGACGGCGGGTCCTGCCGGTCGCGGTGTAACCGTCAGCCCGCGAGAGCTTCTTCGGCGAAGCGCTTCACGAGCTGGGCGTCGGCGCGGTCGCCGAGCTGCTTTTTGACCGCGCCGATGATGCGCCCGGCCATCTTGGGATCCTTGGCCGGCAGCGCGGCGACCGCGGCGGCCACCGCGGCGCGCAGCTCGTCCTCGCTCGCCATCGACGGCAGCATCGTCGCGCACCACGCCAGCTCGAAGTCGAGCTCCTCGACCTGCTCCTTGCCCTTGTCGCCGACCGCCGCGAACTCGGCGCGCGCCTTCTCCATGCTCTTCTTGTAGGCGTTGATCACGTCGAGGACCATCGCGTCGTCGATCGTGCCCGCGAAGTCCTTGGCGGTGCGCCGCTCCGTGATCTTGGTGTTGATCATACGGATCAGGTTCGCGGTCTTCGAGTCCTTTGCCTTCATCGCAGTGGTGAGCTGCGTACGGAGCTGCGCTTCGAGCGTGTCGGCCATCCGCGACGTGTAGCACGCCCGCGGCGCGGCCCGCTCGGTGGCGAATCAGCGCGAGAACAGCCGGGCCTGGCCCGACGCGATGCGCGGGCGCTGCTTGCCGCGTCGGGTGCGACGGTGCTCGGGCCGATGACCGAGGACGCTCGGCACCGCGGTGAGCACCAGCGGCGCCACGTCCTCGGACTCGACCTCAGCCGCCGGGCGGCCCAGCGCGGCCGACGCGAACAGCGGACCGGCCAAGGTCGGCAGGCCGCGATCGACCGGCGTCTCGAGCTCGTCGTCCTCGTGCGCGACCGCGTGCAGCTCGAGGCGCGTGGGCGCCGGCTCGCGGTCGCCGCCCAGCGCGCGCGCCAGATCGTCGGCGATCGAGTCGGCGTCGTAGGGCGCGGTCAGCTCGATGGCGGGCCCGGTGGGCTCCCCGCCGAGCCGCAGCTCGACCTCGGCACGGGCGGCGCCGCGCCCGGTGAGCCGCACCGCCAGCCGCTGGGACACCCGCTGGAGCGCGGCGCCGATGCCGCCGACCCCGATGGCGACGCGATCCGACATGCGCGGGGCCAGCTGGTACGCCTCGAAGCGGGTCCCGCCGTCGCCGCGGGCGAAGGCCTGTAGATCGGCGTCCCAGGCCCGGCCCACCGCGACCGACGGCGGCGGCAGCTCGGCGAACGCGCCGAGGGTGCGCACGCCCAGCGCCTCGAGCATGTGCTGCACCTCGGCGGGCAGGCTGAGCAGCGCGAGCGGCAGCGGCGCCAGGAACGCCGCCGCCCCCCCGCGCGGGACGCAGGTCACCACGCCGTCGGTGCCGTGCCCATCCTTGGCGCCGTGGGACGCGGCGACCGCAGCGGTGAACCGGTCGTCGGCGATACCGACCCGCACCCGCAGGCCCAGGCTCTCGGCCACCTCGACGACGCGGGCGCCGAAGGCCGACCCGCGCTTGCCAGCGGGCACCTGCACAAACAGCGCGCGGTGCAGCTCGGACTCGCTGTGCTGCCCGCGCACCGGGCCGCCCAGATCGATCGACGGGGTGAGCGCGAGCAGCGCGTCGGCCAGCGTGCGCACCAGCTCGGCCTCGCCGAGTGCGTCGCGCACCAGGCACACCAGCTCGGCGGCGTGCATGCGCGCGACCGCGACCACCATGCCGGGCCGAACGCCTCGAGCCCACGCGGCGCGCGAGCAGGCGACCACGACCGGGCCGGCGACGACAGCGACCGGTGCCGTCGCGCTAGAAGCGGTGCCAAAACCCGCAGCCGTGCCAATAGGCGCCATGGCAAGCGCGGCCTGGAGGGGGAACGAGGGGAGGTAGATGCTGGCGATGCGCACGTTGGAAACCCTACGCTACTGGTCTGATGTTCAGTAGTACCACGGCTCGGCCCCGGGGTCTGCATCAATCGCTAACCGCGGGTAACGCTTGCCTGCTGCGGCTTTCCTCTACAATGCTCGGGTGACGACTGCGGCAAGCTCAGACAGCGCTCGAATCAGCCCGACAGCCCATTATACCGGGTATACGTGGCTCGCCCACGGGCTCTCGCATCCCGCCTTCGCGACGCCGACTGGACAGTTTCTGTACCGCGCGCTGTCGCCGGCCAACCGGCTGCTCCGCGCCGCCGGCAAGCCCACCCTCGACGGGCTCCTCCTGGCTCGCCATCAGGTGATCGACGGCCTGCTGCGCGACGCGATCGAGCGGGGCGAGATCGGCCAGGTCGTCGAGGTCGCGTGCGGGCTGTCGCCGCGCGGCTGGCGCTTCGCCCAGGAGTTTGGAGACCGCATCACGTACGTCGAGGCCGACCTTCCCGGCATGGCCGCGAAGAAGCGTGCGATCCTGCCCAAGGCCGGCGCGGGCGGGCCCCACCACCGCGTCGTCGAGATCGACGCCACCGCCGACCGCGGCCCGGCCTCGATCGCCGCGATCGCCGCGACCCTCGATCCGACCCGCGGCACCGCGATCGTGACCGAGGGGCTGCTCAACTACTTCGACCCGGCCTCGGTCGCCACGATCTGGAGCCGCTTCGCGCGCGCGCTGGCGACCTTTCCACGCGGCCTCTACCTGTCCGACCTGCACCTCGGCGAATCCGCCGGACCCATCGAGCGCAGCTTCGCGGGCGTGCTGGGCGTGTTCGTGCGGGGTCGTATCCACTTTCACTTCCACGACGCCCGCGCCGCCCAGCGCGCGCTGAGCCTCGCCGGCTTCGCCCACGCCGAGTTGCTCGACCCGTCGAAGTCCGAGCTCCCCGACCTCGACCGGACCAGCGCGCGCATGGTCCGCATCGTGCGCGCGACGACGTGACGTCTTACCGCCCGCCGCAGCGTTGACCGACCCTCATCGGGATCCTGACACTACGGCGTCACCTCCGAGGAGGAGCGAGGCGTGGCCGCGCGAGGCGGATCGCGAGCGCCCCGCCGTCGAGCGACGAAGGCGTCGTCTCGTACGTCGAGGAGCGAGCGAGGAGGTAAGGGCCCGCGAGTGGACAAGTCGATCGATGATCGCGGTCGAGGCGCCGGGAGGGCAAGGCGACGGTGAGGACCGCAGGGGAGCATCCTCGACGGAGGTGACCCGAGGACCAGAACCGGCAACCCAGCCAGCCGGGATGGATCGGCCGCGAGAACGGTCGACTTGTTCATTCGCGGGCCCTAAGCCGCGAGGCGCCCGCGCCGCCGCGCCGCAGCCCTCGAGGTGGGTGACGCAGTAGTGCTAAGGTGGCCGCGATGAAGCTGGCGACCCTCCGCGACGGAACCCGGGACGGCCGGTTGTTGGTGGTGCGTGCCGATGGCGCCGCCGGCGCGCCGGCCCCCGCGCCCTGGATCACGATGCAGCGCGCCCTCGACGATTGGGACGCTGCCGAGATCGCGCTGCGCTCGCTGGCCGCCGAGCTCGATGTCGGTGGGCTACACGGCTTTCCGATCGATCCCAGCCAGCTGGCCGCCCCGCTGCCGCGAGCCTACGAGTGGGTCGACGGCTCGGCGTATCTCAACCACGTCATCCTGGTCCGCAAGGCGCGCGGCGCCGAGCCGCCGCCGACCCTCGAGAGCGACCCGCTGGTCTACCAGGGCGGCTCGGGCGACCTGCTGGGCCCGCGCGATCCGATCGCGCTGGTCGATCCGGCCTGGGGCCTCGACTACGAGTCGGAGGTCGTGGTCGTCCTCGGCGACACCCCGCGCGGCACCACCGCCGCCGACGCCGGGCCATACGTCCGGCTGGTGATGCTCGCCAACGACGTCACCCTGCGCAACCTGGTCCCCAACGAGCTCGCCAAGAACTTCGGCTTTTTCCAGAGCAAGCCGGCCACCGCGTTCTCGCCCTTCGCGGTCACGCCCGACGAGCTGGGCGCGGCCTGGCGGGGCGGCCGCCTGCACGGGCGGGTGCGCTCGGTCTACAACGGCGAGCTCATCGGCGACTGCGACGCCGGCCCGGCGATGCACTTCTCGTTTCACGATCTCATCGCCCACATCACCAAGACCCGGCGGTTCGTCGCCGGCACGATCCTCGGCAGCGGCACGGTGTCCAACGCCGAGCGCGAGCGCGGCATCTCGTGCCTCGCCGAGCGGCGCATGATCGAGACCATCGAGCAGGGCAAGCCGACCACGCCGTTCATGAAGGTCGGCGACCGCATCCAGATCGACGCCGACATCGACGGGTGGTCGCCGTTTGGCCAGATCGATCAGCGGGTCACCGGATCCGGCGGCTCGCTGTGAAGCTGACGCTGCACAACTACTGGCGATCGTCGGCCAGCTATCGGGTCCGCATCGGCCTGGGTTGCAAGCAGCTCGCCTACGACTACGTCGCGATCGACCTCCTCCACGCCGGCCAGCACGCCCCAGCGTATCGGGCCAAGAACCCGATGGCGCAGGTGCCGACGCTCGCCATCGACGACGGCGTGCGCACGCTGTACCTGACCCAGTCGTTGCCGATGCTCGAGTACGTCGACGAGCGCTGGCCCGAGCTGCCGCTGCTGCCGCGCGGCACCGCGCCGGCCGCCCTCGAGCTGCGCCACCACGTGCGCGCGCTCGCCGAGATGGTCAACTCCGGCATGCAGCCGCTGCAGAACCTCTCGACCACCCAGGCGCTCAGCGAGCTCGGCGTCGAGGTGAAGCCGTGGGTGCAGCGCTTCTTGTCGGCGGGCCTGGCCGGCCTCGAGCTCGCGGTCGCCGATCACATGGGCGGGTTCGCGGTCGGCGACGCGCCGTCGCTGGCCGATTGCTTCTTGGTCCCGCAGCTCTACGCGGCCCGGCGCTTCGGCGTCGTGCTCGACGGGTTTCCGCGCCTGCGCGCGATCGAGGCCGCGTGCCTCGCCCTGCCCGCCTTCGCGGCCGCACATCCCGACCGTCAGCCCGACGCCGTCCCGTCAGCCTAGGAGCCCGCCATGGCCAAGCCCGAATCACTCGGCATCACTCGTCTCGAAGGCCTGCACTACTACGTGCGCGATCTCGAGCGCAGCCGGCGCTTCTACGTCGACCTGCTCGACTTCGCCGAGACCTGGCGCTCCGGCGCCGAGCTCGAGGCCCGCGGTCGCCAGCGGTCAGCCGCGTTCCAGGCCGGCGACGTCACGATCGTGTGCTCGTCGCCGCTAGCGGCCGCAGGTCATCCCGTGGTCAGCGGGCCCAGCCGGGCCGCGCGCTTCCTGTCGCGCCACCCCGACGGCGTCGGCACCCTGGTCTTCGAGGTCTCCGACATCGAGCGCACCTTTGGGCTGCTCGAGGCGCGCGGCGGCACCGCCATCGAGGACATCCAGACCTTCACCGACGGGACCGGCACGCTGCGCCAGTTCTCGATCACCACGCCGTTTGGCGACTGCACGTTCCGGTTCCGCCAGCGCGATGGGTTCGCGCCGCTGTTCCCGGGCGCCGAGGCGCTGCAAGCCACGTCGCCCAATCGCTTCGGCTTCGGGCACATCGATCACGTCACGTCGAACTTCCAGACCATGAAGCCCGCGCTGCTGTGGATGGAGCACGTGATGGGCCTCGAGCAGCTGTGGGAGGTCGCGTTCCACACCGTCGACGTCGACGCCGAGCGCCAGACCGGCTCGGGCCTCAAGTCGATCGTCATGTGGGACCCGGCCAGCAGCGTGAAGTTCGCCAACAACGAGCCGGCCCGGCCGTTTTTCAAGTCGTCGCAGATCAACATCTTCAACGAGGAGCTGCGCGGCGACGGCATCCAACACGCCGCGCTCACGATGGCGGACATCGTCACCGGCGTGCGCGACCTGCGCGCGCGTGGGGTGACCTTCATGCCCACCCCGGGCAGCTACTACGACATGCTGCCCGATCGCCTCAAGACCACCGGCATCGGCGAGATCGACGAGGACCACGCGGTCTTGCGCGAGCACCAGATCCTGGTCGACGGCGACCACCACCACGCCTACATGCTGCAGATCTTCTTGCGCGAGTCGGCGGGCCTCTACGGCGACCCAAACGCCGGCCCTTTCTTTTACGAGATGATCCAGCGCAAGGGCGACCGCGGCTTCGGCGCCGGCAACTTCCGGGCGCTCTTCGAGAGCATCGAGCGCGAGCAGCGCAAGGCGGGCGCGTAGTGCTCGACCGGATCGTCTTGGGCGAGGTCGCCAGCAAGCACCACGTCGCGCTGCGCGGCCCCGGCGGCGAGCTGCGCTACGAGGAGTGCTTCACCCGCGACGGCTTCGACGGCGCGTTCTCGATCCTCTACCACCTGGGCCGCCCCTACCTGCAACGGCCGGCGGTGGTCCCCCACGGCTGGCTGGCGCCGACCGAAGCCGATCGCCGCGCGCTCGCCAAGCGCCACTACCGCACGCCAGCGCTGGCCCAGCACGGCGGCCCACCGGTGGACGCCTTCGTCCCGCTGCTGCACAACCCCGACATGGTGTGCGGCGTGGCGTTTCCCGACGCGCCCGACCCGGTCTACGTGTCCAACGGCGACGGCGACACGCTGATCTACGTCCACGCCGGCGGCGGCACCGTGGTGACCGCGTTGGGCGATCTCGAGTTCACGGTCGGCGACTACGTCTGCATCCCGCGCGGCATGATCCATCGGCTGGTGCCGACTGGCGCGCCTCAGCACTGGCTGTGGTTCGAGCTCGACGATGTCCACCTGCTCAAGCAGTGGCGCAACCCGGTCGGGCAGCTGCGCATGGACGCGCCCTACTGCCACCGCGACTTCAAGCGACCGGTGCTGCAGGCGCCGCGCGACGAGGGCATCCGCCAGCTGACCGTCAAGCGCAGCGGCCAGTGGCACGGCTTCGCGATCGAGGACTCGCCCCTCGACGTGGTGGGCTGGGACGGGACGGTCTATCCGTGGGCGTTCCCGATCCGCAACTTCCAGCCCCGGGTGTCGTCGGTACACCTGCCGCCGACCTGGCATGGCACGTTCGGCGCGCGCGGCATCCTGGTGTGCTCGTTCGTGCCGCGGCTGGTCGACTTCCACCCCGACGCGATCCCGTGCCCGTACCCGCACACCTCGCCGTCGTGCGACGAGATCATCTTCTACTGCGAGGGCAACTTCACCTCGCGGCTGGGCATTCTCCCGGGCGGCATCTCGCACCATCCGTCGGGCCTCCCCCACGGCCCGCACCCGGGCGCCTACGAGAAGTCGATCGGCGCGACCCGCACCGACGAGCTGGCGGTGATGCTCGACTGTTTCCAGCCGCTGTCGGCCACCGCCGCCGCGCGCTCGGTCGAGGACGACGGCTACATGGACTCGTTCCTGTAGCGTCCTTGACACGGCCGCCCGCGGAGTGAAACGCTGAATCTGATGGCGAGTCTGGCGCCGAAGCTACAGCGCCTGGGACGCTACGAGATCATCAGGCATCTCGCGTCCGGTGGCATGGCCGAGATCTACCTGGCCGACGGCGTGGGCGAGAAGGTGGTCGTGAAGGTCATCTCGGCCGAGCGGGCCCAGGACCAGAAGTTCATCCAGATGTTCCTCGACGAGGCCCGGGTCGCCTCGACCCTGCACCACCCCAACATCGCGTCCATGATCGAGGTCGGTCGCGACGGCGAGACCTACTTCTTCGCGATGGAGTACGTCGAGGGCGAGACCGTGCGCGCGGTGCTCGAGCGCGCGGTCGGCGCCGGCGCGCGCATCCCGCTCGCGGTGTGCCTGCGCGTGATCGCGTCGGTGGCAGCCGGGCTGCACCACGCCCACGAGCGCAAGGGCGGCACCGGCACCCAGCTCCAGATCGTGCACCGCGACGTGACGCCGTCGAACATCATGATGGGCCTCGACGGCTCGGTGAAGCTCCTCGACTTCGGCATCGCGCAGGCGGAGGGCCGCGCCGCCGAGACCCAGTCGGGGACCATCAAGGGCAAGTTCGCGTACATGTCGCCCGAGCAGTGCCGCGGCAAGGCGGTCGACCGCCGCACCGACGTGTTCGCCCTCGGGATCGTGATGTACGAGCTGACCACCCAGCGCCGCGCGTTCCGCACCGACAACGACTTCGACACCATGGACCGCATCGTGCGCGGGCGGTTCGCCAAGCCCTCGATGCTCGACCCGACCTACCCCCGCGACCTCGAGCGGATCGTGCTGCGCGCGATGGCGATCGAGCCGGCCGATCGCTATCAGACCGCGGCGGAGCTCGGGCGTGCCCTCGAGGAGCTCGCGGCGCAGCAGGGCACGGTCGCCACCGCCGAGGACGTCGCGGTGTGCCTGCGCGACCTGTTCGGCGGCGGCCCGATCGCGGTGCGGTCCACGTCGGAGGGCACGGTCTCCGACGTCGAGATGCAGATCTCCCCGGGCGTGCTCGACGACTCCGCCGACGCCGCCGATGCCGCGGCGACCCACCGCCGCCTGGTCATCCCGCTGACCGCGCCGCTCGACGACGGGGTCGGCGCGGAGACCGTCGATGTCGCCGCGGCTCCGCCACCGCCCCTGAGCCGCCCGGTGTCGCAGAACCGCCGGCCGGTGTCGGCGAGCATGCCGGCGTTGCCGCTGGCCCAGGCACCTCAAGGCACCGGCTCGCGCACCATCATCGGCGCCCCGATCGGGTCGCGCCCGCCGTCGGGGGTGACCGGCGCCAACCCGGTCGTCACGCCCGGGCTCCTCGACTCGGGTCGCCGCCCGCTGTCGCCGCCGCTGCCCACGACGCTACCGACGGCGGCCACCTTCGTCAGCCCCGGCACCGGCACCTCGGCGAGCCACCTGCACGAGCGCCATCGCACCGGCCTGGTGATCGCGATCGTCGCGATCGTGCTGGTGATGCTGGCGATCGCCGCGGTCTTGCTCAGCGCTTGAAGCGGCCGACCCAGGCCACCAGCGCGGCGCCGAACCCGGCGAGGTGGGCGCGGGTCGGCCCATCGGACAGCACGCCCTCGGTGAAGCGGGTGTGGGCGTGGGGCACGATGACCTCGGGCTGCATCATCGCGGGCGAGTCGGTGTAGACCAGGATCTGGCGCAGGTGGTACTGGGCGCGCATCCCGCCGCTCATGCCCGACGCGGCGCTGACGATGCCCATGGGCTTGCCGCGCAGCGGCGACAGCGGCGGTGGGCGCGACGCCCAGTCGATGGCGTTTTTGAGCACGCCCGGGATGCTGTAGTTGTACTCGGGCGTCGCGATGATGACGCCGTCAGCCGCGGCGAGGGCGGCCTTCAAGGCGATCACCGACTCGGGCTCGTGGCGGTTGTCGGGGTCGAAGGTCGGGATCTCGCCGAGACGGTCGAAGATCGTGAGCGCGCTGCCGACGGGGAGTTGGTCGCCGATCGCCACGAGCAGCGCCCGGTTGAACGAGCCGCGGCGCAGGCTGCCCGCGATGCCGAGGAGCTGGGTCACGGCGCACAGTAACCGATCGCGCCGGTGCACCGTATGCTGGGTCCCATGTTCGCCAATCCCGCCAAGCTCCGCCTGCCGCGCGCCGACGAGGCGCTGCCCGGCCGCGCTGCGACGATGCCGGTCGCCGCGCGCCACGCCGTCCTGGGCAACTCGATGACGCCCCCATTTCCTGCCAATATCGAACAGGTGGTGGTCGGCCTGGGCTGCTTTTGGGGCGTCGAGCGCACGTTCTGGCAGGCGCCCGGGGTGTGGACCACCGCGGTCGGCTACGCCGCTGGCCTCACGCCCAACCCGACCTACCAGGAGGTCTGCTCGGGCCGCACCGGCCACAACGAGGTCGTGCTGGTCGGCTACGACCCGGCGCTGATCAGCTTCGAGGCGCTGCTGGCGCGGTTCTGGGAGAGCCACGATCCGACTCAGGGCATGCGCCAGGGCAACGACGTGGGCACGCAGTATCGCTCGGGCCTCTACCCGACCACCGACGCCCAGCGCGAGGCCGCCGAGCTGTCGCGGCGCACCTACGGCCTGCGGCTCGCCGAGGCCGGCTATCCCGGCATCACCACCGAGATCGTGCCGGCGCCGACCTTCTATTATGCCGAGGACTACCACCAGCAGTACCTGCACAAGAACCCGCGCGGCTACTGCGGGCTCGGCGGGACCGGCGTCAGCTGCCCGGTCGGCGTCGGAGTCGCCTGAATCGGATTTACAGGCCGCGCGCGCCGCGGTACGCCGGTCGGCGATGAAGCGCTTCGCGATCGGGCTCGTGCTCCTGGGACTGCTGGCGTGTGGTGGCGACGACGGGCCTCCGGTCACGCCCGACGCCGGGGTGATCGACGCCCGGCTCGAGGGCTTCGACGAGCCCGACGACGTGTGCCCGGGCGCGGCCCACTGCGCGAGCGCGGGCGACGGCAGTCTCGAGGCCGGCGCCGCCGCGGTGGTGTTCACGCCCGAGATCCTCGAGCACTGGACCGACGAGGACGGCGACGGCCAGTACGACGCTGGCGAGCCCTACGACGACGCCAACGGCAACGGCGTGTTCGACGCCTACTGGCTGTTTGGCGGCGGGCGCGCCGCCAACGGCGTGGCCTCGGATCTGGAGGCGCGCGCGCTGGCGTTCCGGCAGGGCGACACCACCGTCGCGATCGTCTACTGCGACGCGATCGGCCTGCTCATCGGCGACATCGACCTCATCCGCAACGATCCGCGGATCGCGGCGGCCGGCATCGATCACGTCATCGTCGGCTCGATCCATGCCCACGACGCCGTCGACAGCATCGGCCTGTGGGGCCCCAGCGCGCTGATGAGCGGCTACAACCCGGCCTACAACGCACGCCTCGATAACGCCGCCGTCGAGGCGGTGGTGGCCGCCGCCGCGGCCCTGCGGCCGGCGACGATGGTGATCGCGTCGTCGCTGCTGATCAACACGCCGGGCGATCGCACCAGCGGCACCGACCACTGGAACAAGGACATCCGCGATCCGATCATCTTTGACCCCACGATGACGATCGCGCGCTTCGTCGAGCGCGACCAGCCGACGACGACGATCGGCACGCTGGTGAACTGGGCCGATCACCCGGAGATGTCGGCGTTTGGCGCCGACAACCTGCAGATCTCGTCGCACTACGTCCACTTCCTGCGCGACGCGATCGAAGACGGCATCACGATCGAGCAGCTGCCGCGCCGCACCACGCCGCTGGCCGGCATCGGCGGCGTGACGGTGTTCGTGCAAGGCGCCCTGGGCGGCCAGATCGGCTCGATCCGCGACGCGCCGGTGCCGGGCCCCGACGGCACGCCGATCACCGAGTCGGGCCATCCCAAGGAGGCCGCGCTCGGGCTCAACCTGGGCGAGCGCGCCCTCGAGGTGCTGCGCGACGAGGGCGAGACGGTGTCGGAGCTGCCGCTGTCGTATCGCACCGCGAAGTTCCATGCTCAGGTCAAAAATACTGGCTTCCAGGTCGCGTTCATCGTCGGCCTGCTCGCGCCGCATCCGCTGGTCGGCTACGACCCCGACGCGCCGGTCGCCCCCGGCAACGAGCCCTGGATCCCGACCCGCGCGACCTATCTACAGATCGGCCCGCTCGCGCTCATCACCGCGCCCGGCGAGCTGCACCCCGAGCTGTGGGTCGGCGGCTACGACGGCTCGTGGTCGTGGGGCCAGCCCATCCTCGACACCAGCAAGCCCAACGCGCCCGATCTGTCGACCGCGCCGCCGCCGCCCTACCTGCGCGACCTGATGCTCGCCAACCCGGGTGTGCGCTTTCCGATCCTGGCCGGCCTGGCGATGGACTACTGCGGCTACATCGTCCCGGCGTACAACTACGTCCTCAGCCCTGACAACCCGTACCTCGAGGAGGCCGACGGCGACCACTACGAGGAGACCTACTCGCTGGGCCCCGACGTCGAGCGCCACGTGGTCGGCCCGCTCCTCGAGCTGGCCGGCTGGCGGTGATTCGAGCGGCCTCCCGCCTGCCGCTCGACCATCCGCGCGCGACGTCCGCGCGAGGGCTCCGCGAACTGGATGTCAGGCGGTGCGGGCGGCGGTGCGGAGCCAGCCGAGGATCTGGGCGCGGGGCAGGCCGTCGAGCGTGGTGAGCTTGAGGTGGCGGCCGGTCTTGCCGTCGCCCAGGAGGAGGCCATCGGGGTCGGTGAAGGTGCCGGGCGGGCCGGAGAAGATCAGGTTCACGTGGGCCTTGTGGCCGCCGACGGCGCACACGGTCGCGCCGTCGAGCTCGTAGAACGGCTGGCCCCACTTGAGCGACGAGGTGGCGTCGGGGACGGCCTGGTCGACCAGCGCGCGGATCGCGAGGAGGATGGGCTGCATGGGTGACGGCTTGGCGTAGAAGGCGTCGACCGGGGCGCCGAAGTCGGCGCGAGGCGCGAGCTTCTTGGCGGGCGCGGCAGGTTTGGGTGCGGCCGACTTCGCCGGGGCAGCCTGCTTCGCCGGAGCGGCGGCAGCCTTCTTGGCGGCCGGCGCGGCCTTCTTGGCGGCCGGCGCGGGTTTCTTCGAGGGCGCGGCGGGCTTGGCGGCGGGCTTCACGCGCGCGAGGATGCCACGGCTCGCCGGCGCCGATCGCGGCTACGGCGTGGCGACGGGCTCGCCGGGCGCCGGCAGCGGGCGCATCTGCGGCAAGAGCATGGTGAGGTCCTGCTTGGGCGGCGCGTCCTTGACGAGGATCGGCTTGCACACCGCCTCGAGCTTCTCGAGGTTGTCGTTGATCCGCGCGCTCATCTGCTGATCCATCATGTTGCCGGTGAGCGGCAGCGCGCACACCGTGTACGCGCCGGCGACCAGCTCGGTGAACGCGACCGGCGTCGGCCCGCCCAGGTAGAGCCCAGTGCCGGCGGTGCCCTCGCTGGCGCCCTTGGCGGCGAGGAACCCGTCCATCAGCGCCTTGCCGTCGTGGGCCACGAAGGCGCCGCGCACCAGCAGCATGAACGCCATGTTCACGGTCTCGCCTGGCTTGGTGGTGATCGTGACGTCGAGCTCGAGCTCGCCGGCCGGGATGTCGATCGAGGCGTCGGTGGCGGTACCGAGCGCGACCGTGACCGTCTTGGACGAGCTGAACGACGACATCAGGACCTGCTTCATGGCCTGCACCGTCGTCGGACCGGCCGGCACCTTGTCGAGGACGAACTTGCCGTCGGCGCCGGTGGTGACGAAGACCGCCTGGCCGCTCGCGCCCAGCGGCGCCGCGCTCACCGCCGCGCCCGCGACCGGCGCGCCCTTGCGGGTGACGGTGCCGGTGAGCGAGCCGTAGCCGCGCAGCGTGAGCTCGAGGCCGGTCACGTCCTCGGTGCCGGCTGGGAGATCGACCGACACCGAGCGACCGCGGGTCGCGTGCTCGGCGACGATGATCGCGCCGCCGCGCGGGATGCCGCGCACCGTGAACCCGCCCTGGGCGCCGGTGGTCGCGGTGCGCAGGCCGCGCCGGTTGTCGTCGTCGCCGCCCGCGCTGGTCTTGCCATCGCCGATGATCATCTTGCCGACCATCACGGTCGCGCCCTCGACCGGCGCGCCCTTGGCGTCGACCAGCCGCCCGCTAGCCTGGCGGCCTGCGGTGACCTTGATCGCGCCGAGGTCGGTGACCTTGCCCTCGACGACCACGACGTCGCCGCGGACTGCCTCGCCGAAGTCGGCGCCGGTGACGCGGACGTCGTACTTGCCGGGCGTCATGCCGCCCAGCTCGAACGCGCCGTCGCGCGTCGACGCTCGGTACTCACCGCCGGCGGCGACCAGCGCCAGCGCCGGCGCCTTGCCGCTGTCGCCCACGATGGTGCCGCGCACGCCGCCCGGGCTCGGCAGCACCAGCCGCACGTCGGTGGCGCCGGCCTTGACCGACTCGGCCTGCGCGTTCCACGCGGTGCGCTCGCCGTGGCCCTCGCGCGAGGCCGCCAGGCGATAGGTGCCAGCATCGAGCCCGCGCAGCGTGAACCGTCCGCCGCCGTCGGTGGTGGTGGCGGTGCTGGCGGCCAGGATGAAGTCGTTACCGCGCCGATCCTCGGCCAGAAAGTCGGGCACCCCGCTCACCGACGCCTCGGGCACCGGCTGGCCGGCGCCGTCGACGACCACGCCGCTGATGGCGCCGTCCTGGTCGAGCACCAGGCGCAGATCGGTGCGGGCGGACGCGCCCACCAGATCGACCGCGGCCGGCTCCGACGACGCGGTCTCCGACTCGGCGCGCACCTTGAGCGGACGACGCGGCAGCGCGGTCACCGCGAACGTGCCGCGGTCGTCGGCGGCGGCCTGGCGGTAGACCATGTCGGTCGCCCACTCGGCACCCGACAGCTTCACGGTCGCGTAAGGCACCGGCTGGCCGTCGGTGCCGACCACCACGCCGGCGATGCGCCCGCCGGCCGGCATGACGATGCGCACGCCGGTGGTGACGTGCTCGCCGTCGACGGTGACCAGCTCGCTGGCGGCCGGCGCGTGGGTCTCGTCGGCGGCCGAGAGACGGTACGTGCCGGCGGCCAGCGCCGGGATCGTGAACTCGCCCTTGCCGTCGCTGGTGATCGCGTTGCGATCGGTGCCGCCGGGGTTCCACGTCACGATCGCGACGTCGGCCGACGAGACCTTGGCGCCGGCGATGGGCGCGCCGGCCTCGTCGACGACCACGCCCGACACCGCGGCGCCGCGGTTCAGCGCGATCGTGAGCTCGGCGGTGAGCTGGGTCTTGCCGATCGTGAGGCTCGCCGAGACCGGGCCGTAGCCGGCTGCGGTGGCGGCCACCGTGGTCCAGCCGTCGCCCACGCCCGTGAACGTGGCGTGGCCCTCGGCGTCGGTGGTCGCGGTCGGCTCGGTGGCGTCGGCCAGCGTGACGGTGGCGTTGGCGATCGGGGCATCGCCGACCGCGTCGCGGACCGTGATCGCGAGCTGCGCGCCCGGCCGCAGCCGGATCACCAGCGGCTCGCTGCCGACGGTGAGCTTGGTCTGCACCGGGCCTCCGACCAGCTCGCCGGCGCGGGCGCCCACCGCGTAGGTGCGGCCCAGCAGCTTGTCGAAGCTGAACGTCCCGTCGGTCTCGGCCTTGACGACGCGTTGCGGCGTCGACGAGATCCACACCTCGGCGCCGGCGACCGGCTGCTCGTGATCGTCGAGGACCAGGCCCTCGAGGAGCAGCGGGCCGTCGGGGTCGGCGTCGCGGGCCAGGATCGGCGGCGGGCCGTCGCGACGCGGCTCGTTGGCCTTGGCCGTGGGCGCCCTCGACGCTGGCGTCGGCGCGGTCACGCCGGCGAGCTTGGGCCGCGCCGGCGACGGGTCGCCCCGGCCCACGACGAACCAGACGATCACGCCGACCACCAGCACGCCGGCGGCCACGATCGCGGCGGTGCGGCTCTTCATCATCAGCATGGCGACGACGAGAGCACGTCGCGCGCCAAGGCGCGGCGGTGTCGCAGCGGCGCCGAACCGTCGAGAACTGCTCAGCCGCCGCGCCGGCCTGCGACGCGGCCGCGGCGCCCCGCGACGTCGCAGGTGCGACGCGTCAGATCGAGCCCATCCACGGATACCGATAGTCGGTCGGCGGCACGAAGGTCTCCTTGATCGTGCGCGCGGCGGTGAAGCGCAAGAGGTTCATCGCCGAGCCGGCCTTGTCGTCGGTGCCCGAGGCGCGGGCGCCGCCGAACGGCTGCTGCCCGACGACCGCGCCGGTCGGTTTGTCGTTGAGGTAGAAGTTGCCGGCGGCGTGGCGAAGG
>Ga0209181_10001209_pt1 | contig 45847 bp, 29 predicted proteins | sample MAT05_FD_187208 | JGI IMG/M metagenome (GOLD analysis project Ga0209181, IMG submission 187208) | Freshwater microbial communities from Lake Fryxell liftoff mats and glacier meltwater in Antarctica - MAT-05 (SPAdes) (version 2) | ecosystem: Environmental > Aquatic > Freshwater > Ice > Liftoff... | reverse complement strand
AGGGGTAGAGGGTGGAGGGGTAGAGGGTGGAGGGGTAGAGGGTGGAGGGGTAGAGGGTAGCTACATTGCCGCCGCAAACTACTAGTGCAGGCTGGCAACAGTAAGTGAGCAGCACTCAAAACTCAAAACTCAAAACCATCTCTCTAGTAAGTTATAGCTCCTGGAAAATCTATAGAAGACTCCTAGCAATGGAACAAACTGGGTGAGATTAGAGTCAGCAAACTAATATCAATTAGTAGGGGAGGATCTCCCATGTTATACCTCACGTCTCTTCGATCGGCTGCTCATTCCGTCAAGCAGATTGCCCTCAAACATGTTGCCTTCAAACACATGGGAGGCGCTCTGGGCTTAAGCCTTTTTGCGTTAGGTGGGATGCCTTCGATCGCTGCCCCACGTCCCTTCAATGTCACCCACTCAACCCCAAGTCAATCTAGTCAATTATTAGTTGCCCAATTGCTTAAGCGCCCCCCCACTGCTGGTTCCAATGCTCCGGCGGCCAATGGGTGTGGGACAGCGGGTTGCCGTCTCACCATCGATCAGACGCTCCTGCAACCTGGAGATAAGGTGATGGCAAATTACACCGGGAAAGACCAGCAGATTATTCAGACGGGGGAAACGCGTAAGATTGTGCTGACTTTGAGCCAGCCTGTGGTTAATCGAGGCGGACAGATTATGGTTCCCGCCGGAAGCGCGATCGAAGGTCAAGTGGTTCCCGTAGAAGGCGGCGGTCAGTTTGTGGCGCAGCGCTTGGTTGTCAATGGCACTGCCTATGCGTTTGCCGCCGAGTCAGGAACGCTGCATGATGTCAAAGACCCGACGCAGACTTCGATCGGAGCCATTGCTGGAGATGCGGCCATCGGTGCGGCGGGAGGCATCGTGCTGGGGCAAATTTTGGGCGATCGGGGCATTACGGCAACTCAAGTTTTAGGGGGTGCAGCCGCTGGTGCTGCTATTGGTAATGTGACGGCTCCCCGTGCTGTGGTGATTGATCCGGGTAACGAAATTGAGTTGCGGGTAACCAATGGCTTCAAACTACTATAAGGAGATTCCTATAAAAGTTTGTACCAGGCACAGGAAGGGCGAAGCATCCGGGCAATGACCTTCTGGTCGATTCAAGGCTCTGTCTGCCGGATGCTTCGCCCCTACAGCAATGACATCTTTCTCGGAAATATACTAAGTGCAAAGCACACGCTACGCGAACGCCTATACAGCAGAACTGCTGTATGGGGTGCATCTCACTTTTGCAGATCTCCGATCTGCCCACCCTTCGGGAAGCAAGCTACATCCCCAACTCCCTAGGGAGTTGGGAGCCGGAATTCAAAGTCCCTCTCCCTAGGGAGAGAGATTTAGGGTGAGGGTGGATCGGGCGGTTACAAAACTGGGATGCACCCTGTTATATGTTATTTAATCCACGATCCTAACTGGCTCCATACTTTTTAAACCATGCTTGTAAACGCTTCCAACCATCCTGGGCGGGTTGCTGGCGGTAGGTGGGCCTGTAGTCGGCATGGAAGCCGTGGGGCATGTTGGGATAGACAATGATTTGTGAGGGAGCCTTGGCTGACTTCAGGGCTACTCGCATTTGGTCTACGGTCGCAACAGGAATGCCTTCATCTTTGCCGCCATAGAGTCCTAGAATGGGCACCTTCAGGGAGGGGGCAACGTCAAGGGGAAACTTGGGAGTGAGGGGAGTGGACGTGCCCACCAAACGACCATACCAGGCTACGCCTGCTTTAACTTTGGGATTATAGGCGCTGTAAAGCCACACAATCCGTCCTCCCCAGCAGAAGCCCGTGATCCCCAGTTTATTGATGTTGCCTTTGCCGGTTTTCCCTGCCCAGGCGATCGTTGCATCCAGGTCTGAGAACACCTGAGCATCCGGCACCTTGGAGACAACGGTGGAAATAATTTGCTGAATGTCTGTGAGCTTGGAGACATCACCTTGGCGAGCGTAGAGTTCGGGGGCAATTGCCAGGTGTCCCAATTTCGCAAAGCGGCGACAGATATCTTTGATGTGTTCATGCACACCGAAGATTTCCTGCACAACGAGAACGACAGGAAAGGGCCCGCCTGTGGCAGGCATGGCTCTATAGGCGGGAATTTCTCCATCCTCAACTGGAATTTTGACTTCACCCACCGTTAAACCTCTGGCACTGGTGGTAATAGTTTTGGCAGAGACAGGCTGGACGGCGATCGCAAAGCCCGTGGCCAAGCTGGTCACCAAAAACCCGCGCCGAGTACTGACACTTTTAAGGGCTAAATCGAGTAAATTATCTTGGCTCATGGGGTTTACCTAAGGAGATTTCCAGAAAAGTTTATACCAGGAGAGGTCATGGCGTTCGCGTAGCGTATGCTTTGCACTTATCGTCCGGCAAATAAGCCTCTTGAAATCGTGAATTTGATAACTTGCGTAGGTTGGGTTGAAGAATGAAACCCAACATCTCTAACAATGGTTCGGACATTTTTGCGATAGCTAGCCCTCATCCCCCAACCCCTTCTCCCAGAACGGGAGAAGGGGAGCCGGATTGAAGTCCCTCTCCCAAGAGGGGAGAGGGATTTAGGGTGAGGGTCTATCCTGGCTGTACAAAAGGGTTTCCAGCACTTCCACAAAAACTGTCCGAAGTATTGCTCTAAGGATCGTGGATTTAATAACATGCAATAGTTCAAATGTAGGGGCGAAGCATTCGGTAAAAGGATCTGATTGAGTGCTAAAGCTTTCGCCTGTAGCTTGCTTCCCGAAGGGTATGCTTCGCCCTTAGTAAATCTCGAACTTCTGCAACTTATTTAATTCCTGATCCCAAGCGTTGGGTTACCCTGCGGAAAGCAAGCTACGCAAGGCTCAACCCAACTTACAAATTGCAGGTTATTTAATTCCCGATCGTAAGTGATATTTACCAACAAGAACTCAGGAGAGCCGCTCAACTTCATAGAGCAAGTAAGTATGGGTTAGTGCTTCAGCGCCATATCTTGGGTTGCTGCCCATTGATTCAGATTTTGGCGGTTGATGGCGGCGGCCATCAGGTCAGGAAAGCGATCGGGGGTACAGGCAAAGGCAGGCACCCCCAAGGATGCCATGAACTGAGTATTGCCATGGTCATAGCACGGCGCACCATCATCATTGAGAGCCAGCAAGGTGATGAATTGAATTCCAGAGGCAACGAGGGCACCAACTCGCTTCTGCATCTCAGCCTGGTTGCCGCCTTCATAAAGGTCGCTGATCAAAACCAAGATGGTCTCCTGGGGTTGGCGAATCAGGGTTTGACAGTAGGTTAGAGCTTGGTTGATATCGGTACCGCCCCCTAATTGGGTGCCAAATAGCACCTCCACTGGATCTTGTAACAAGTCGGTTAAATCAACCACTGCCGTATCAAATACCACCAGATGGGTTTTCACCGCTGGAAGGGATGCCAGTACAGCACTAAAAATGCTGGCATAGACAACGGAAGTGGCCATTGAACCACTTTGATCGACGCAAAGCACAATATTGCGAAGAGCAGAGCGTTTGCGTCCGAAGCCAATCCGAGTTTCGGGAATGATGGTGCGGTACTTGGGTTGATAATGCTTCAAGTTGGCGCGAATCGTGCGATGCCAGTCGATTTCGTGGTGGCGGGGACGACGGTTACGAGTGGCGCGATTGAGGCTGCCGAGAATCGCCTGTCGGGTAGGGTTTTCCAACTTGCGGATGAGATCATCTACCACCCGTCTAACCACAATGCGGGCGGTTTCCTTCGTCTTACTGGGCATCACCCCGCTCAGGGACAACAGATTTGAGACAAGATGGACATCTGGTTCCACGGCTTCCAGCAGTTCTGGTTCCAACAGCATTTGCCGCAGATTCAACCGCTCCAAGGCATCCTGCTGCATCACTTGCACCACTGAGGTGGGGAAGTAGGTGCGAATATCGCCCAACCACCGGGCGACTTTGGGCGAAGACGCGCCTAGTCCACCTTTACGATCGCTGTCGTAGAGCGCACCTAAGGCCTTGTCGATCGCCTGATCCGCTGTCCCCAAGCTGAAGCCATCGTCGCCCCTGCCATCGCCGCCCGTGGCATCACCGATCGCCCCTTGTCCACAAATGCCATCAGCGGCACCCCCTCCCAGAACCAGCCGCCAGCGTCGTAGTCGTTCGGTGGAGCGGTGAAAAGTAGACGTGGGGGAACTGGGAGTTAGGGAAATGGGAGTGGGGGAGTTTGTCATAGATGGTTGAGTTGATGTGAATGACCCGTTAACAAACACGCCAGCAATTCTCACGATGGAAATTCTGACAACACAAGTGTACTACTTTGCCAAGCTGATTGTCTAAAACACTGATTCTACAGTTCAAGAATTTAGACAGTTTTTGTGGAGGTGCTGGGAACCCTGTTGTATAGCCAGTATAGACCCTCACCCTAAATCCCTCTCCCAAAAGGGGAGAGGGACTTCAATCCGACTCCCCTTCTCCCAGAACGGGAGAAGGGGTTGGGGGATGAGGGCTAGCTATCGCAAAACTGTCCGAACTATTGAGTTCAAGAATTTAGACGAAAATGGGATTGAGGGCGATCGTCCCTAAAAAATCCCTGCTCACAAAGCCTATCATTCTCATAAACGCCCTAAAATTAATTGGATTACTCGTGACAGGTTGCACTGAAATTTGAACCTAGAGCCATGAAACTTACCCAACTACAGCAACTCAAACAAAAACTGTTGAAAGCAGCCGATCTCTCAGAGATTTGGTTATTTTATATGGATAACTTTGCTGACGTTCCAGACTTCATTGAAGTGGGCGAGCCAAAGCAAAATGATTTCCTAGAAGCCGCCGTGCCGCAAATTTGTCAGCAAATGTTTGGCAGAAAGACGAAAGTCACTAACCTACTCCTGATTTATATTGCTGAGTATCAATTCTTTCACGCCCCCTTTCATGCAGACAACCGCATTGGCGGATTGATTTATTTTGAAGACATCAACACTGGGTTGCTCGCCGTATCGGCAGAGTTCCCCCCCACTGATGTAGTCAAATATTCACGGTTCTCTAGCCCACCGCAGTCACAGGCATCGAATTTTTACAATTACAACTAATATTCCTCATGTTGAGATGTTGCATTGCGATCGTCAACTAGTGCAGCTTGGCAGAAGTTTCTGACCAGTTAGGGGGATGGTTTTTAGTTTTGAGTGCTGCTCAGTTATTTCTACCAGCCTGCACTAACTAGGACTCGCCAAGGCAATCTTTGCCTGATTCTGTAGCAATAGCCCATACTCCAGACCTTCCACCACCGCATGATATGAGGCTTCCAGGATGTTGGCAGAGACTCCCACGGTTGTCCAGCGTTGGTGTCCGTTGCTGGATTCGACTAGGACGCGAGTTTTGGCAGAGGTTCCCGCTCCACCATCCAGAATGCGGACTTTGTAATCGGTGAGGTGGAAGGTTTCGATCTCTGGATAGAAATTAGTCAGAGCCTTACGGAGGGCGGCATCAAGGGCGGATACCGGGCCATTGCCTTCAGCAGATTCCAAGATGTCTTTGCCGTCCACCGCTAATTTGACGGTAGCGAGGGCATTGCTCAGCGGCGCTTCGGGGCCAGAAACCAGGCTGTAGTGGACTTGGAATCCTTTAAATTCAAAGGGCGATCGGCGCTGTCCCAAAGCTTCCCGCATTAGCAGTTCAAAACTCGCTTCAGCCGCTTCAAACTGGTAGCCTTGGTTTTCCAGATGCTTCAGATGCTGCAAAATCTGGCGACAGGCGGGGTCTTGTTTATCCAAATCAATCCCAAAACTGCGGGCTTTTGCCAGAATATTGCTCAGCCCAGATTGATCGGAGATCACAATGCGGCGCAGGTTGCCCACCCGTTCTGGCTGGAGGTGCTCGTAGGTCTGGGGGTTTTGCTCGACAGCACTAACGTGAATGCCACCCTTGTGGGCAAAGGCCGAGAGACCGACGAAGGGAGCGTGTTCATCGGGGGCTAGATTGGCGATCTCGCTGATCAGGCGGCTGGACTCACTGAGTTTGGCCAGTTGATCGTCGCGAATGCAGGAGTAGCCCAGCTTGAGTTGCAGATTGGGAATCAGGGAGCAGAGATTGGCATTGCCGCACCGTTCCCCGTAGCCGTTGATTGTGCCTTGCACCATCTGCACGCCTTCCATCACTGCGCCGATCGCGTTCGCCACCGCCGTATCAGAATCGTTGTGAGTGTGAATCCCCAATTTAAGTGCCGCATGGGAAGCGGTCATCGTTTGCCGCACCTCTTGCACAATCTGGCTCACCTCATGGGGCAGGGTGCCACCATTGGTATCACAGAAAACAAGCCACTCTGCCCCCGCCCCGATCGCCGCCTCCAGGGTTTGCAATGCATAGGCAGGATTGCGCTTGTAGCCATCGAACCAATGTTCCGCATCGTAAATTACCCGGCGGTCTTGACCTCGCAGGTAGGCGATCGTGTCGTGAATCATCGCCAGGTTCTCATCCAAACTGGTTTTTAGCCCAGCAGTGACGTGTAAATCCCAGGATTTGCCAAAAATAGTCACCCAGCGCGTCCCCGCTGACAGAATTGGCTGAAGCATGGGATCGGTGGCGGCCGTTTTCCCCGGCCGGCGGGTGGCACAAAACGCCACCAACTCTGCCTGAGTCAAGGGTTGCTCTTGAAGCTGCCAGAAAAGCTGCACATCCTTAGGGTTAGCACCCGGCCAGCCACCCTCAATGAACGGAATGCCCAACTGGTCGAGCTGCCGCGCAATGCGTAGCTTATCTTCCAGGGATAACGCCATGCCCTCCCGTTGGGCACCATCGCGGAGGGTTGTGTCGTAAATCCAAAGCCGGGGAGAGGGGTCTGGGGTCATTAGACGATCGAGATACTAAGTGTCCTGTTTTAAATACTAGAGGTTTGAGCGAACAACCTCTGAAATTATCCAGATCTACACGAGTGTTCTGTCAAGAAAATTTTGAGGGTCTTCGACCCTTCAAAATTTAACTCCAACTAACCTCCCGGCTTTCAGCTACCCGTCAATTAATGATTGACAGACTACTAGTGCAGGCTGATAGAAACAACTGAGCAGCACTCAAAACTCAAAACTCTCCCCCTAACTGGTCAGAAACTTCTGCCAAGCTCTACTAGCTCCCCAACACTCGCAGCACGATCGCTGGCTCATTTAATTCCCCCACAACTCGCCGAACCGGGAGCGGCCAAACCTTCACCAGCGTTGGAGTTGCGGACACCTGGTCTGCTTCTGCCAAGTCTGGATGTTTGAGAACGTCAATCACTTTCAACGTGTAGGGATGGGGCAGGGCTGACTCCAGCAATTGGTGGAGGGTTTGAAGTGTGCGTTCTGTGGCGACGCTGTGACCTGAAACAAACAGGCGCAACACATAGCCTTTTGTGGCTAAGGCAGTCGTCTCAAGGGGTGGTAGGGACGGCGGGGGTTGAGTTCTAGTGGCGATCGATGCAACAAGCGGCTTAAAGGCTGGCAATGCTGGAGCCGAATTTAAGCTGTCAAGTCGCACCACCAGATCGTGATCCTCCCAAAGTTGGGGAAATTGGGGGTAGTGAGTGGCAATGACCATGGGATCGCAGGCTGCTACAGGGGGCACGATCGCCTCCCAGGAGAAATTTCCCTCAAAAATGACATCCAAGAGGATCTGATAGCGAAGAATGAGGGGAGACGCTTCGGCAGCAGTCTTGAATTCGCCCGTGTGGGGATCACGCCAGCGATCGATCGTCGCCGCATAGCAGGGCACCAAAAAATGAGGAGGTTCCGGTAATTCCAGCAACTCCTGCAACGCCGCGCACAGATGCAGATGCCAACGACTCCGTTTATCTGGGTCAATACAGTAAATTACATCCCCTCCCGGCGTAAAAACTGCAATCCCTTTGAATAGGGTAGGAAGGGGGAGACGGGACTGGTTCAAGCTGCGTGAGTTAGGGAGAAGGTTGACGCGGGGACATGGGGATCAAGAGACATAGGGAGTTTTGTGGAAAGGAAAGGTCTCCCTGTCTCCCCATCCCCGTGTCTCTTGATTGGGTGCTTAAACGCGACCTCTGAGAATTTGAGCCATCTCGTTTGATTTAGGCGACATTTCGAGGGCAGTTTCTTCCGTGATGCGTCCGGCTTCATACAGCTTGTAGAGCGATTGGTTCATCGTACACATGCCGTCGAAGGTACAGTTGGGGATGATCGCCTCAATTTCATCGATTTCCCCTTTGCGAATGTAGTCCCGAATGGCATCAGTGTTAATCAGGATGTCATGGAAGGCGGCCCGCTTGCCATCGGTGGTGCGGCAAAGTCCCTGAGCAATCACGGCGACAAGAGATTCAGCGATCGAAACCCGCATGGGGGCTTGTTGCTGAGGTTCGTAGAGTTGCAAAATCCGCTCGATCGTCTTGACAGCGCTGTTGGTGTGCAGGGTTCCCATAACCAAGTGTCCGGTTTGGGCAGCTTTGAGGGCAGTGTTGACGGTTTCCTTGTCCCGCATTTCTCCGATTAGAATAATGTCGGGGTCTTCCCGTAACGAAGCCTTGAGCGCATTGTCAAACTTGAGGGTATGGATGCCCACTTCCCGTTGTTTGATCAGCGATCGGCGACTTTGATGCACAAATTCCACCGGATCTTCAATACTGATAATGTTCTTCGGCATTTCAGTATTGATATAGTCAACCATCGCCGCCATCGTTGTGGACTTTCCAGATCCCGTTGGGCCTGTGACTAGAATCAAACCCTTGTGGTAGTGACAAATATCACGGAACACCGTGGGCAGGTTCAACTGCTCCATCGTTAAAATCTTCAGCGGAATCAATCGCATGACCAGTGCAGGCCCCCGCAGAGAATCAAAGATATTGATCCGTACCCGTGCAAAGTCGTATTGAGTCGCTCCGTCATAGTCCAGGGTTTCCTGAAAGCGGCGCAACTCTTCATCTGTCAGGATTTCCTTTAGCCAACTGGTGAAGGTTGCCGCATCGGTAACTGGGTAATTGGTGGTGTCAATTTCGCCCCGGTTGCGGAAGCGAGGCACTTCACCTACCCCGGCGTGAACGTCGGAGAACCCTTGATCAAAAGCCTCGCGGATCAGTTGGGCAAGGGTGGGATGGCCGCCCGTAGGCTTGGACTTAGCTGACGCGCCAGCAGCCGCTTGGGGAGGCGGGGGAGCGGGACGGTTGGAGGGGGGAGGGGGTGCAAATGCGGGAGGAGCAGCGGGGGAGGGGGGAGGAACAGGAGGCATCGGCAACGGGGGAGCAGGCATCCGTTGAGTGGCTTCCATGGGCATCCGTTGGGTCGCGTCTGCGGGAGTCCGCTGAGTAGTTTCAACCGTGCCACCACCACTGCTCGCAGGACGAGGGGGTGGTGGAGCAGGAGGCATACGAGAGGTGGATGCAGGGGGAGTAAAGGGACTCTGCGGTTCTATAGTCATATGCTGCTTCTCTACAAAAGGTGTGGGAGAAAAAGTGTGGGAAACGAAATATGGAACCTTGTGGAAGGTTCAAACTAACCGGGAAAGCTGCGATCGATTCTGGATGGTCGATTCTCAACTGGAGGTCTGGAAAGGAATTGAGCAATAATATTGGCTGCTCTTGATCACCCTAGGGTTACCAGTTCTAGAGTTACTAATTTTTTGGGAGCCTAAAGAGGGAGTGAAGTTGCCTCCTTGGTAGTAGGGAGTTCGATCGTCCTTACCCCATAGAGTAACTTTAACGTTGCAGAATGAACATTGCTTGCAAAAGATTTGCCCAATTTCCCCAAACCGGACTGCTCAGAATAAGTAACAACATTGGGTTGTAAGTGGTTTGGCTTGATTTGAGAAATCAGCAAAGCCACCACTTTTGGCAACAACCTTAATTTAGGTTGCCCAAAGAGAGAGCGGTTTGGATCAATGTTCTTAAACTGAAGTGTTCTTAAACTGAAGTGATCAGGCTGAAAGCTGAGAACCGTGGGTTGCGTTACGTTTTAGTCCTTTGAGGGCGGCCATGGCTTTCAGGTAATTCGTCTTATTCCCCTGAGCGACATAGAGTTTGGCAGCGGTTTGTAAATCTTCGATCGCTTTCTGGTTGTCGCCTATTTTCATCCGAGCTAAGCCTCGGTAGAAGTAAGCGACAGCGGAATTGGCATCAATGCGAATCACTTCGCTGTAGTCCACGATCGCGCTTCCCTTATTGCCCAGATGGGTTCGTGCCATGCCCCGGTAGAAGTAGGCAGTGGCACAGTCTGGGTCGAGACGAATGGCATGGGAAAAGTCTTCGATCGACCCCAACTTATCCCCCAAATCTGCACTGGCACATCCCCGATTGCAGTAGGCGATGACGCAACTGGGGTTAAGTTCCAGAGTCTGGTCAAAATCAGCGATGGCTTCCTGCTTATTGCCCATTTCGTGGTAAGCAAGTCCTCGGTTGTTATAAGCCAGGTCATCGTCGGGGTGACGCCGTAGAACGTAGGTGTAATCGCCGATCGCCCCTGCCAAGTCGCCAATTTCGTGTCGTGTGGTTGCCCGGTTGAAGTAAGCGGCGATATCATTTTCACTGATAGTAGGGTTATTGAAGCGATCGAGGAGATTTTCAATCACCTGGGGATCAGTGGTTTGCAACCCCACTTCGACTTCGGAGAAATCAGTGCTAATGCTTGAGAGATTATTCACACTCAGAATTGCGGAGGTAGAATCGCAAATCAGGAAGTTCTCTACAGTTCCCAAAATTTTGAACTTGAACTGCTTGGGATAGTCTCGTTTTAGTTGGGTGAGGTGGCTCAACGCATTGTACACAAAGGCTTTTTCCGCTGCATCTCCCACCCAGCGCGTGTCAGCACAACGCGGTGCGTAGCCTTGATTAATGTCCCCCAAATGACCCAGACCAATTTCGATCCGGCCTTGGCGATCGAGAAAATCCTTTAGGTTCTGGACTAAATCTGGGTCAAAGTTATCCTGGTTTAGCCAAGGCAAAACGATGATCAGATGCTCCTGGGACTGTTTTAAGGCTGATAACAGCAGTGCCCGATTCCCTGATGCGCTGTCGGCTTCTTTTTTGACTGACGATCGCAGCTTGGGGGCAAACACTAGGTCATAATGCCCAACAGCCCGCAGGGTAGAGACCAAATCCGCCATGTGCCCCGTCTCCTTGGTCTGTCCTTGGAGTCCAGCCATGCCGCTCTCCACACCATCCACCCTGGAAGACAAATACTTTAATTGCTTTTGTAGGGCTGTGGTGTCTAGAAGCTGGGGCAGGCGACTGATCAGATTTCTGAGTTCCCGTCGTTCTTCAGGGGCGAGGGAATAGCTGGCGGGAATGAGGACTGGCTCTGCTTCCAAAGCCCCCCCGTTTAACTGAGGCAGACTATTGAGGGCGGCCAACATCTCCACATAGGGATCAACCGGCTCAGAAGGGCTAGGCGCAGGTTGATTCAGCCGTTGCTCTAGGGCAGCGATTGCCACCCTCAGTTCTACGATCGCCTCTGGCTCTGGGGCTGCCTTCCCCAAGGTGCCCTCTTTGAGCTTATTCGTCAACTCATCCAACTGCTTCTTGAAAATGGAAACTGCCATTCGTATGGGCATGACGGATTGCTCTAGCGTTTGCTGTTGCTGTTGCACCATTCCCAGTTCCGCCGCATAGCGAGATAGCTCCCGTCTGGGCACCAAGTCTCCCACTAATTTAATCAGCGACTCCACATCTTGCTTCAACGCATTGGCATCGAAGGGCGCAGGCAAATTATTGAAGCGGCGGTGCAGATGATTGATGTCGTCATAGATGGGTTGAAGATTGGGCTTAGCTTCAACGGATAGGGTTTGGAGTTTGGTTTGGAGTTTGGCAGTTTCTGCTTTGAGGGTGACGATCGCTCCCTCCATGCCCTCCAGTCTGGTGGTTAACGATAGCCGATAAAGCTGATTGGTGGCGGTCTCCAGGGTCTCAGCCAGATGGGTTGTTTGGCTCTTAAGGGCTTCCACCTCCAGCTCCACCCGCTTCACACTCTGCTCTTCAAATTGGGATAAGCGCTTCGCAATCTCTCGACGAATTTCTCCTGCAACCTCTTTATTCTTTTGTAGCACCATTTTTTTCACGCCAGAAATGTCTGCAAGGGTTGGCAGAGAAGACGCTTGCTGGCGAAGGGTCTGCATTTCACCCGTGAGCTTTTGGTTGAACTCAAAGATACTAGTTGTGGTGTGCCGGAGAGTGGATTGTTCCATGCGGCGACGGTTCATCAGGTTTGACAGCATAAAGAAGGGCAGCGGCACCGCCACAAAGCCCACTTGCTGAAACGCGACGGAAGCCAATGCGCCCGCTGCTGATGCAACAAACAGTAGATTTTCTGAGAGATCTAACCAGTTATGCTTCTTCACGGTGTTTTTTGAACGATGTCTTCGATAGATGGATAAGAAGTTGAACCAGAGAACTCATCATTCTCAAAATTGCCGTGTTCCATTCAGACTTACGCACAGATGTGTGAAGGGGCTTAAGCCCCCTGTTATCTTGAGATTACCTAGCTCTAAATTCTGACTGCGTGAGTCCTATCCACAAAACTTGTAGGTAGCAGAAGGCACTCTACTCCCTGAATAATTTCTTCAGGGGCGATCGATTTAATCAGGAATTTCATCCCAAAGGTATTGAAAATATTTGCTAGGCTCGGTAATGGAAACTGATTGCCTAAGAACAAAATAAGAGCGTCGCAGAACCTATGAAACGTTGGATTAGCCGTAATTGCTCAACCTAGAAGAATCAGGGGTTGCAGACCTTTTATCTACTACTTTTGATGACTTTTGACTAGAAAAAGCACGAAAATTTGTCTTTTGAGTTATTTTATGCGGTAGCAAAATAGCTGAAACCCTCATTTTTCCGAGGTTGAGCAATTACCATTCTCAATAAGTGGGCTGCTGAGAACAAGGTTAAACTCTGGAAGTTTGACCGATTTCTACTTTATTGAGGATGTGACGTTAGTGTGGAAACGTTTTAGGATGAATGGCACACCTTAACGATTCACATCTATTGGATTACAAAATCCAGAAACTTGCCAGAGACTGCGGCTTCAGAGGTTGTGGGAAAAGGGGCGAATGGTTGCCCAAACTGCTCCTAAGTCAGCAATATTCGTTTTGGGTTTGTTATTCTGCGATCGACACGTTACGCCAGGACTTCGTTTACTTCTATCTATGTTGATGCCCACCAGTTCTGAATTCATTGCGCTTTGTCGATCGCAGGTAGCATTGCTGACTGGGGGATTGGGGGCTTCCCGCAGCATTGTGTACCTGGCTGAGGAACGATTGGAAAGTGCTGAAGCTCGCTTGGTGCCCGTGGTGATGTACCCAGAGGGGCAGTTTTGGGAGGAAAATCCCCGGTTGAGATTACTGCCCAGCGATCGGGATTCCGTTACCCAGTTGCCTCAGCTTCGATCGCAGGTGCCATCGCCGAGGGAATTACCCTTCGTTGCCGGGGACAGCGTTGCGAAACAGTCCCAATCATCCCTGACTCCTTGGGCAACAGACGCAGACCCCACCCAGCCTGACTCCGCTACGTCTTCCCTGATGCAACAACGTCAGGTGGTGATGCCGCTGATTCACGATGGAGTGATGATGGGGCTATTGGTGACAGGACGGGACGATCGCCCATGGACGGGGGGTGAGGAGGCGCAGATTGAGCGGGTTGCCACCACGTTGTCGATCGCTTGTGTTTTAGATCAGCGCTCCCAATGGCTGGAACAGGAGCGGGACCACCGCTTGCAGGTGCAGGAGCAACAGCAGGATTTACTGGACAATTTACTTCATCAGCTACGAAACCCTCTAACGGCAATTCGGACTTTTGGACAGGTGTTGTTGAAGCGGCTGCTGCCAGAGGACGGGAACCGGGGCGTAGCTAGCAGTATTGTGCAGGAAAGCGATCGGATGCGGGAGTTGCTCCAACAACTGGAGCAGGTGATGCCTTTGGAAGCAGATTCTGAAGCTGCATTTCTGGACTTCAACCGTCCGCTGCTCTCTCTACGACCCGCCTCCGATTTGCCTGATTTGCCCACTGAACCTTGTTCTGCGGTCGCCATTTTAGAACCACTCCTCACCTCGGCAGTGGCGATCGCTCAAGAGCGGCAACTTCACGTCAATTCTCTCCTGCCCACAGATTTACCTCCGGTGCAAGCTGAGCCAGGGGCACTGCGGGAGGTGTTGAGCAATCTATTGGACAATGCGGTGAAGTATGCGCCTTCTGGTGGTCACATTTTTATTCAGGTCAAGAAGCCAACTGCCCAGGTGGGTCGAGTCATGCAGACGATCGCCATCACGAATACGGGGGCTGGGATTCCAGCTCAAGACTTGCCCCATATTTTTGAGCGGCATTACCGGGGGGTGCAAGCAGCGAGTGAAATTACGGGCAGTGGATTAGGGCTGGCGATCGTGAAGGAGTTACTCACGCGAATGCAGGGGGCGATCGAGGTTTTTAGCCCGGCTGAAAAGACGGCCCTGACAGATTTTGCCTTGGATTCAGATGTGCTTTCCGAGGGTACGGGAACTACATTTATAGTGCGATTGCCAGAATAAAACGAGAGCATCTTAGTTTTGTAAAGGATACGCCAAAACCCCCTCATCCCCCAGCCCCTTCTCCCAAGAGGGGAGAAGGAGAGCAAGATCCAAGTCCCTATCCCTACATGCTTGTCATTACCAACATTTTTGAGAAATCGAAGATTTCTCAAAAATGTGAATTCTAAACCTCTTAGAAGTCCCAAATTGTCGCCCGAACCGCCCCCCTGCCCCCCAATTCTGGGGGGTTCTGAGATCGAATTCCCCCAGAATTGGGGCCTTAAAGCCTTTCAGGCATACATGAAAAGGGGGCAAGTGCAAGATCTAAAGCATTTGTCAGACACTCTCTAAGCTTTTTAATAGATGTTGGTAATGACAAGCTACATGGGAGAGGGATTTAGGGTGAGGGTTGCAAAAGTGAGATGCTCCCAAATAGAACTTTATTTCTGAACTTTATTTTTAGAGGTGTGAGCAAGAAATCACTATGGTTTGTTAGTCCATAAGCCCTTGGGCAGTATAGATTACACTACAAAAAAGGCTTCCTAACGCAAGGAAGCCTCATTATGGATTTAAGGTGTTGTGAGTTTAACAGTGACGATCGAACTTCTCCACATTGCCCCTATTGCAGGCTGGTAGAAATAACTGAGCAGCACTCAAAACTCAGAACCATCCCCCTAACTGGTTAGATTCTGCCAAGTTGCCCTTATGGTTTTAGGACAATTTTGATGCAGTTATCTTTCTTGTGTTTGAAGGTTTCGTAACCTTGGGGAGCCTCATCTAGCTTCATTTGGTGAGTGATCACAAACGAAGGGTCAATGTCGCCGTTTTGAATGTGTTCCAGCAATGGCTTTAAGTACTTGTGAACGTGTGTTTGCCCCATCTTAAACGTTAACCCCTTGGCAAAGGCAGCCCCAAAGGGCATCTTGTCGAGCAGACCTCCATAAACCCCAGGAATGGAAACAGTGCCTCCTTTGCGACACGCGACGATCGCTTGCCGTAGAGCCGTGGGGCGATCGGTTTCCATTCGCACAGCCTGCATCGCTTTGTCATAGATGGCATCGATCCCGGTGCCGTGAGCTTCCATACCCACTGCGTCAATGCAAGCATCTGGGCCACGTCCGCCCGTCATTTCCTTCAGGGCTTCCCCCGCGTCCACCTCTTCGTAGTTGATTACTTCAGCTTTGCCTTGTTCCTTGGCCATTTTCAGGCGGTCAGGGAAGCGATCGATCGCAATCACCTTTCCGGCTCCCAGCATGTAGGCACTTTTGATAGCGAACTGGCCTACGGGGCCACATCCCCAAATCGCAACAGTATCCCCCGGCTGAATGTGGCAATTTTCGGCTGCCATATAGCCGGTCGGAAAAATATCCGTTAAGAACAGGACTTGTTCATCAGTGAGTCCATCAGGAATGGGGAGTAAGCCCACATCAGCGAAGGGCACCCGTGCATACTCAGCTTGTCCGCCAGCGTAGCCGCCAAACAGGTGGGAGTAGCCAAATAGTCCTGAACCAACATGGCCATAGAGCTTTTCGGTTAAGGCACCATCAGGAACGGAGTTATCACACAGCGACCAGAGGTCACGGTTACAAAAGAAGCAACTGCCGCAGGCGATCGTAAACGGCACCACTACCCGCTCTCCAATGCGGCGATTTTTCACTCCACTGCCTAGTTCAACAATTTCTCCCATAAACTCGTGACCTAAAATGTCACCGGATTGCATGGTGGGAATGAAGCCATCATATAGGTGCAAATCAGACCCACAAATGGCGGTAGACGTGATTTTGATAATGGCATCCCGTGGGTTAAGAATTGTCGGGTCGGGCACTGTATCGACACGAACATCCATAGCGCCATGCCAGCAAACTGCTCTCATAAAAGGGTCTCCTTAAATTGGGTGGTAGGGTAGGGAAAGTCGCCCTTGTCCTTCCGTTCTGAAGGTCAAAGTCCCTTGGGAGCGTGGATTTAATAACATGCAATAGTTCACATGTAGGGGCGTTCGTGTAGCGTGTGCTTTGCACTTAGCATTCGGCAAAAGGCCCTAATTGAGTTTCGAGGGTTTTCGCCCGAATGCTTCGCCCTTGCCCAGTCTCTAACTTCTGCAAGTTATTTAATTCCTGATCCTCAGAATGATTAGCGCAAAGCTTTTTAGAAGTACAAGAAAACGGGTCGGGTGCAAGGCTTCTAGCACTGTTCAGATACTCGCCAAGGGGTTGGGTATCGGCTGTGGATAGGATTTATAGCGAATTCCTTTCAATTCCTGTGCTTCGCAGTGCCTGAAGTTCTTACCTTCTGGCAGAGGATTGTCCGTCCACCGTGGCGATTTCACCGGTTTCCATCAGTTGCTTAAATCGGTTCAGGTCTTCTCGGATTTGTTGTTCTGGTTCTTCCCCAAACAGTTTTGCTACGGCGGCAGTCAACATGCCACCGGGGGGATTGTATTCCAGCACGACTTTGACCTCGGTGCCGCGATCGTTGAAGGAGGGCTGAAATCGCACAAACCCGGAGTTATCCACTTGAGCATCGGCTACAGAAGCCCAAGCGATTAATTTATTCTCCTGATCGCTGACAATTTCGGCATCCCATTCCACACTGGCTCCGAGGGGGGCGCTGGCTATCCAGTGGGAGCGCCGATCGTCCAAAACTTTGACCGACTTCAGGTGTTTCATGAAATGAGGCAAGTTCTCAAAGTTGTGCCAGAAGCGATAAAGGTCTTCAGGAGACCGGTTGATCGTTACAGTTCTCTCGACCCGAATACTTTTGTTGAGTCCGATCGCATCCTGCACTTGGTCTTGGAGACTATTTTCTCCTTTTGCGCCGTGGTAAGCTAAGCCACCCCCAGCGATGGACATCAGTGCGCCGCGTAGCGATCGTTGGCTCAGCCCCATCAGCACCATAGCGCTCCCGCCAATAATGGAGGCCCAGCGCTCAGAGTCACTAACACTACTTTGGCTCTCAGCAGTGTTCTTTTGGCTACTATCAGATACGGTTTCCATGTGTGTCCTCGCTGTTATCTGCTTCTATTGTTTAAAGTAGCGATCGTCTTTTCCTTAAATCTCTGCCCAGGGAGGTAAGTTCAGGAAGAAGGGCTAGCCGATTCAGAAACGTTTCAAACAGGTGCTTCAAACAGGTAGGAAGAGGGTTGGATGTCAGGAACTATCCGATGGGAGCATCTCACTTTTGCAACCCTCACCGTTCGTCTGAGCGCTCACGTCGAAGCCTAAATCCCTCTCCCAGGAGGGGAGAGGGACTTGGATCTTGCTCCCTTCTCCCCTCTTGGGAGAAGGGGCTGGGGGATGAGGGGGTTTTGGCGTATCCTCCACAAAACTGAGATGCTCCCCTATCCGATCGCCAAAGTGAATGTGATACCGTATTTTCAAAGGTGTTTGAGTCGTACAACCGTTCTGGTCAACCCCGCCATTCCTGCTAAGAAGTCAAATCAGAAACCATGGGATCACGAAAAACGGGATCAACACTCACGTCCGATCGCTTAAATAAAGCCCTAAAGGAATACTTTGGGCATGACAGTTTTCGTCCTGGACAGCGTGAGATTGTGCAAGCTGCCCTAGACGATCGCGACTCGTTGATTATTATGCCGACGGGTGGTGGTAAATCCCTGTGCTTCCAACTGCCAGCGTTGTTGAAGCCGGGAGTAACGATCGTTGTATCGCCCCTAATTGCCCTCATGCAAGATCAGGTGGAGGCGCTGCAAACTAACGGCATTGGGGCGACATTCCTCAACAGTAGTGTGAACCTCCAAGACACCCGCGATCGGGAGCGCGACATTCTCAACGATCGCATCAAGTTACTGTACGTCGCCCCAGAACGCTTGCTCACCGGGGCTTTTTTGGCATTTCTCAACCGAGTGCAGGAGCAGATTGGCATTGCCCTATTTGCGATCGATGAAGCCCACTGCGTTTCCGATTGGGGACATGATTTTCGCCCAGAGTATCGCCAGTTGGGCAGATTACGCGAGACCTATCCAGGGGTGCCGTTTTTGGCGCTGACCGCCACCGCCACTGGGCGCGTCCGCGATGACATCATCAAGCAACTCCACTTAAATGATCCCTACGCCCCGGTTTCCAGTTTCAACCGGCCCAATCTCTACTACGAAGTGCGGCCGAAGGGGAGCCAAGCCTATGCCCAGTTGCTGACCCTGGTGCAGCAAAATCAGGGGTCAGGGATTGTGTACTGCCTCAGCCGTAAGCGTGTGGATGAACTGGCAGCCCGGCTGGAGCGCGACGGGATCAAGGCGCTTCCCTACCACGCGGGGCTGGATGACAAAACCCGCGCTGCGAACCAGCGTCGGTTTATTCGGGATGATGTGCGGGTGATGGTGGCGACGATCGCCTTTGGCATGGGCATCAACAAACCCGATGTGCGCTTTGTAATTCACTACGACTTGCCCCGCAATACCGAAGGCTACTACCAGGAAGCAGGCAGAGCCGGACGGGATGGAGAACCTGCCCATTGCAGTTTATTTTTTGGCATTGGCGATATCAAAACGATCGAATGGATTATTGACCAAAAAACTGATCCCCAAAGCGGCGAACCCTTGGAGCAGGAGCAGCGCATTGCCCGCCAACAACTCCGGCACGTTATCGACTATGCGGAAAGTAGCCTGTGCCGTCGCACCATTCAACTGAGTTATTTTGGCGAAACCTTTGCAGGTAATTGTGACAACTGTGACAACTGCCGCCATCCCAAGCCGGTGGAAGATTGGACGATCGAAGCCCAAAAGTTTCTGTCCTGCGTGGCCCGCTGCCAAGAGCGGTTTGGCATGGCCCACATTATTGATGTGCTGCGCGGCTCGAAGAACCAGAAGGTGATGCAAAACGGACACCATTTACTTTCGACTCACAATATTGGCAAGGACAAGCCGATGGAAGCGTGGCGATCGTTGGGGCGGGCGCTGCTGCAACAGGGATTACTCGATGAGAGTACCGATGGCTACGGGGTGTTGAGATTGAACTATCGCAGTTGGGAGGTGCTTCGCAGTCAACGATCGGTGCAGATTGCGATCGATACCACCACAGCCTCCCGTACAGCGCCGGAAACCGAGGCCAATCGAGCCGTGGCTGAAGCCCTGTTCCAGCGATTGCGCTTGCTCCGCAAAACCCTGGCCGATGCTCAGTCGGTTCCCCCCTACGCGATCTTTGCCGATTCCAGCCTCAAACTTATGGCCCAACAACAACCCCAGAGCTTGGCAGAGTTCGCCAAAATTTCTGGGGTGGGTAGCCGCAAATTGAGCCAATACGCCGATCGCTTCCTGGCTGAAATCACCGCCTATCGCCAAGAGCAGGGGCTACCCATTGAACCAACAACGCCGCCCTCCTCTGAGCCTTTGTCTCAACCCACCTCGCTCTCAGAAACCTACACCATCACTCTGGAACTCCATCAACAGGGCTTGACGATCGCCCAGATTGCGGAGCAGCGAAACCTACGGTCAGGCACGATCGCGACCCATCTCGCCCACTTACTGGAACAAGGGCGCTTGCTGGACATTGATTCCCTAGTTCCCCTAGAACGCCAGGGAGCCGTGGTCGCCGCCCTCGAAGCCGTTGGCCCCGATTCCCTCCGCGACCTCTACGATCACCTCCGAGAAAGCTACACCTACGACGAAATCCGCCTCGTCCGCGCCCGGTGGCTTCGAGAAAATGCCTAACGGCTCAGCAAGGATTAGCAATGTGAGATGATCTCATACCCATCTGACCCCCTGACCATTACCAACATGTTTGAGAAATCTTTAATGTTTCAAACATGTAAGGAGATTTCTAGAAAAGTTTATGCCAGGCACCGGAAGGGCGTTCGCATAGCGTGTGCTTTGCACTTAGCATCCTGGCAATGACCTTCTGGTCGATTCAAGGACTTGTCTGCCGGATGCTTCGCCCCTACAGGGATAAAATCTTTCTCATAAATCTTAGGGCAAGATTTAGAGTTTACGCCTTCAAACCTGCTCAAATTTGTCTGACGTATTGTCAAATGAAAGAAGAGCTAAGAGTACGTTGTGATTACTACTTTGATAGTCCATCGTTCTACAATAGAGACCTGAAATCACCCTATCCAACTTATTACAAAGGAAAATTAATAGAACTCTATCCGATCTCAAAAATGCCAGGGGAGCAGGACAAAGCGATAAGCGGAGAGACCAGACCTATGCCCGTTAAACTGTATTTATGGGATTTTGGTTCCTGAATCCTACTTGATGGGCATATTTTTGACATAACAAAGCTTTACGATTTTTTATCAACACCTTTAGAATTAAGCACTGATGTCACAGCCTTCCTTTTCTTCAGACTGGTTGAAGAGACTTTCAGATCCCTACGCGGTTTTGGGAGTATCTGTGGCAGCGGACGATCGCCGTATCTTGAAGCGCTACCGCGATCTGGCAAAGGTTCTACATCCCGACAGCTATAGCTCTGAAGAAACGGCTAGTAAGGAATTAGCCACCCAACTTTTTGCCCGTCTAGTCAACCCAGCTTATCAAAAGGTGAAGCAAGAGCGAGATAGAGCCGAAACGTTGGCAATGCTGCGGTTTCAGGTGCGGCGTTTAAGTCGGCAAGGGTCGATCGCCACAGAAAGTGAAACGGCTCAAAAGCTCTTGCAAATGACCATGAAGGAGGCTGAGGTTTTTTACGAGCAGGCTTTAGTGGAGTTGGTGGAACACCAATACCAACCCCTACAACGCTTTGAGACGGTGACCCAGCAAGTTATGGAACTGAATCGAGTCTACTTGCACCTAAAAATGGGGGATTTAGTGATTCGGGAAAAGCGGACTGGACTGGTTGCCAGTGCAGAAGCTAAACCCATCCAGTTCACACCCACGGGTATAGTTGCCAAGGATGCTCCGGTCGAAAATTATGCCCGGCGGCACTACGATCGGGCCCAGGAGTACTTGAAAAAAGGAGCATGGCAGCAAGCTGTGCAAGAGTTGCGCGATGCCATCAAACTGGAGGCTGACAAAAGCGAATACCACTCTGCGATCGGGCTAGCCTATTTGAAGCAAAATCTGACAGGCATGGCGACGGTACACTTTCGGCAAGCGCTAAAGCTGAACCCCAGTGATCCCCTCGCTCTGAAGTATGCGGTGCAACTCAACCTGGCACCCGCGCAACAAAATGGGGCGAAGCCAGCTCCCCAGCCCACCAAGCAAAGCGGGATTCTAGGATTTTTCGGTTTCAAAAAGCACTGAAGTCGTTGGTTGTATTTTCGCGTATGCTTTCAGGAATTTTTTGTTCGGGGAAGATGGGCGAAGCACACGCAGGTTGTGGGGAATTTTGGTTGAGATAATTCTGAACGATAGTTAGCGTTGCGATCGTGTCCCCTAGTCCTACCGGTGCTTTGTCGTCTAGATAGCAGCCCTAACTTGAGCTACTTGATAAAATAGGCTAAATGAGCATCACTCATCATTTAACGCAAAACGTTTAGCTCACTAACTGTAATTTGCACCATTTCTAGTCCCTCTTTACCAGTAATACTCTCTTGAGACCAGTGCAGGCTGGTAGAACTAACTGAGCAAAACTAAAAATTCAAAACTCAAAACTCAAAACAATCCCCCTCACTGGTCAGAAACTTCTGCCAAGCTGCATTAGCCTTCATTCCTCGTGACCTTTTCAACATAACGCTATGGCTTCCCCCTCATCCTTCCAGCCTGCGTCGGGTCTCACACGTTCTGCCAAATTAGTTCCTAAATTTAAGTTTTCTCTATTCAATTCGATCGGTTCCAGATTATTTTTGTGGATTTTGAGCGGTGCCCTACTGGGAATCGGCACCATGTCCTTCTTCTTTTACATTGCTCTGGAAAGTCAGGCAAAGGAAGAAATTCGCAGCAAGCTCAGCACACAGGTCAGCGCCATTGAAACGGAACTGACCAAAATAGAGCGCCCAACTACGAGTATGTCGATCGCGGTGCAAACGCTACATCGGGTCGGAGTTGAAGATCCCAAAGCTTACAAGCAGTTAGCCTTTGACTTCTTTCAAAAACGTCCCCAATTGATGGTAGGCACTGGCTTTGGGCAACTGGCTTTTCAACTTGTGCCCAAGCAAAAATGGTACTGGCCCTACTTTTATCGAAATCAAGGCAGACCTGGGCAGGCAGGAGAAATTTTACCCGCTCCCCACAACGATACTGTCTATGCTGAGGTCTATAAACTAGACGGAGATTATTCTCAGCAAGATTACTACAAGCTGCCCTTGGCGGCAGATACAGAGGTCTGGTTGGAGCCTTACCCCTGGCAAGGGATTACCATGACCTCCTTCTATACCCCCATTCGCAACGATCGTGGCGATGTGATTGCCCTAGGAGCCGGAGACATCAGCGTTACAGCCCTGAGTGAGCAACTGAAACAAACCTCAGTTATACGGCAAAGTGGCTATTTCGTTATTTTAAGCCGACAGGGAAAACTGCTTGCCTATCCCCCCAATTCCGAGAAGGCAAAAGCCTTGGCGACTTACAAAGATATCCCTAACCTGGATCTGATTTGGCAACAGGCTAATTATGACAATCGGGGGATGGTGCAGGCAGAGGGGCAGTTTTGGGCCTACCAGCACATTAAAGGGACGGGATGGCTGATGCTGGCAGTGGTTCCCCAGTCAGTGATCCTGGGGCCAGTTCTAGGGATCACAGTCGGCGGAGCCTTGGGAGCGGGGGCGGTGTTGGCGGTGGTCGTGTTCCTGTTTGTGCAGCAGCTAAATCAACGGTTGCAGCCCATTATGGAGGAGTGCAATCGCCTATCTGAGGCAGATCATGAGCGGGCGCTGCGCTGGAATCAGGGAAGTGGGGAAGGGGCAACGGCAGATTTGCAGGGACAACTTGGTGAGGGGGCGATCGGACTCAGTGGGCAAGGGGCTGAAAATAGTGCCGATGAGCTAGAGATTTTGTCGCGATCGGTTTACAACATGTCGGCTCAGTTAAAGCACTCCTTTGAAGACCTGGAACTGCGCGTTGAAGAGCGCACGGCTGAACTGAAAGATGCGAAAGAATTAGCAGATACCGCGAACAGAGCCAAAAGCGAATTTTTGGCCAACATGAGCCATGAGTTGAGAACTCCCCTCAATGGTATTCTGGGCTACGCCCAAATTTTGCAGCGATCCCCAACGGTTCACGCCCAGGATCAGCACGGCATTGAGATTATTTATCAATGTGGCTCTCATTTGCTGACCTTGATTAATGATGTGCTAGACCTCTCTAAAATCGAGGCCCAAAAATTAGAACTCCATCCCACGGAGGTCAATCTGAGTGCATTCCTTCAAGGCGTGACTGAAATCTGTGAAATTCGCGCCCATCAAAAACACATCACCTTTTCGTCCTCTCTCAGTTCCGACTTGCCGAGTGGTGTCTGTGTTGATGAAAAACGACTGCGCCAGGTGCTAATCAATCTGTTGAGCAACGCGATTAAGTTCACTGAGGCAGGAGCAGTCACCTTTACCGTTTCTTCTTTGGACGCAGTGCCGGGTGGAAGACCGAAGAAGGAGGGTAGAGAAGCCCAAAACCACTGCCTTCGCTTTCAAGTGCAAGATACGGGAGTGGGCATTAGCTCGTCCCAAATTGAGCAAATCTTTTTACCCTTTGAGCAAGTGGGAGAACACAAACGCCAATCGGAGGGCACTGGGTTGGGGCTAGCGATTAGCCAAAAAATTGTGCAGATGATGGGTAGCACTATCCAGGTGAGCAGTGAGCCAGATCAGGGCAGCACTTTTTGGTTTGAGGTGGAGGTGCCAGAGGCGTTGGACTGGGTGCAGGCGGCGACTGTTTCCGATCGGGGTAAGCTGTTAGGTTTCCGGGGCAATCCCCGTAAGATTTTGGTGGTGGACGATCGCTGGGAAAATCGATCGGTGCTGGTGAGCCTGCTCAAACCGCTAGGATTTCTGCTGGTCGAGGCGGCAAATGGGCAGGAAGGTTTAGAGAAAACGCTGGTTGCCCAACCCGATTTGGTGATTACAGATTTGCAAATGCCGGTGATGGATGGGTTTGAACTCATGCAACAGTTGCGGCAGTCTCCTCAGACTAGGGATATGCTGATTATTGTTTCCTCGGCGAGTGTATTTGAAATCGATCGCTACAAGAGCATAGAAGCAGGCGGCGACGACTTCCTGCCCAAACCAGTGCAGGCTGAGGAATTATTTAACCAGCTACAAAAACACTTGGGTTTGGAGTGGATTTATGCCGAGCCAGAGCCAGCAGCGATCGTGGACGTATCAGCGTCAACCGGGACTTCCCTTGAGTTGACTCCCCCGCCCCCCGCCATGCTAGAAACGCTCCTAGATCTGACTCGCAGGGGAAACATCAACGCCATTTTGGAGCAGACTACAGCGCTGGAGCAGTTTGCGGAACTTGTGCAGTTTGCCCAGAAGGTGCGGCAATTGGCTGAGGGCTATCAGCTTAAAAAAATTCGGGAGCTGCTGGAGCAGTACAGAGTAGCCAAGCAAAGTTAGGCTGCATTTGCTGCTGCGCCTCTGTTCCCTGCCAAATTCACGTTAATTTAGGTTCAAGCCACGGGACTCTTGCCAGGCTTGAACCAGGTTGCCCCGCATCAGGGCAGCGATCGCATTCAACGCCTTGAGTTCTGGCACATTGGGGTGACTGGCCAGAGCAGGTTTCAACGCTTTTTGCGCGGCTCCTGGTCGCAAATCTGCCAAGTTCACAAAGGCTAAATAGGCATAGGCGTAGGGATTTTTGGCATCCAGTTTAGCCACGCGCTCCAGAGCCACGATCGCCCCTGCCACATGCCGTTGCAACACTTGAGAGAGGGCGACACCATAGGCAAAGTCTACATTCTGCGGTTCGGTTTTCAGGCGATACTCCAAGGCTTTTTGGGCTTGAACTAGGTAATCCTGCACAGGATCGTAGAGGTTCATCTGCCCAACTTTGTCAAAGATTGGGTCAAGGGCCTTACGGCCTTGGGGTAGGGTGGTGGCGAGAGTCCGTAACTGAGTCACCCAGTCTAATTCAGGGGCAGGAACGGGTTTGGCGGCAGGTTCGATCGCCACTCTCACGGTTGGCGGGACTGCGATGGCATAGCTTTCGCCAGTTTCTCGATTCAAATACCTCGCCGATAGCTTGTAGCTGGCGGCTGAAGTGCCATTGGGAGGTAGCATCGCTGTGCGTTCAATGACCCGAAATGCACGGGATTGACCAGGCTGGAGTTGCCCTGAATGCAGCGCTCCCAGTCCCAACCCATGGTCGTGAATCCAATAATGGTTCGTCGTGGTCGCCCTAGGGCTAAGGGAGGTGAGTTGGCGTGGAGACAAGGCGGGTTCAGGGGTCAATTCTGGAGGAGTAGAAGTGGATTCAGGAGGAGAAGCCGACTCAGACGTAGAATCAAATCCCAAATCAGAAATGGGGGTGCTGAAGTCAGTCCACCACGTCAGCACCACAATGCCCGACTGAAGCTGGTTCCAGGGCCCCGACCATTCGTAGGTCACAGGTACAGGTGCGCCGGGGGGAACTTTGGCAGGCAGCGTGACGCGATCGAGCCTCACTTTAGCTGGGGATGCGCTAGCGAGGGGAATAACTTCCACGGGGGACGATCGGCGATGGTGGAGATTCAAGGTCGAGCCATCTGGTAACGTCCAACTTCGTTGCACCCGAAGATCTGGGCTGGTTTCCACCGCTTGGGCAAAGGCAGCTTGGGGCGCTTGCATTTGCGAGGCATAGGTGCCTTGGCTGTCAGTTTTGGTGAGAAACCAGGAGAGCGATCGCACATCCTGAGGCACAAATTTCATCTGAGTGCCGATCTGCCTCGCGTAAACCTGAAAGTCCCGCAGCGCCCCGTAGTAGTCGAAGTTATGCTGATCAATCTCAGGTGTGGAGGGTAAAACGGCCAGATTCGATCGCAGGTATGGCTCTGTCTTCAGGATTTCACTGATGATCTGAGTATGGGGAAACTCTGGCCCCATATAGGCACGGTGTCCCACATTTGGAGCGAGAAACTTGGTAATCGAAGTGCCTAAGGCACCACCGATCGGGTAGGTGTTGAGGAGCATCAACCCTGTCATTAAGCCGACTGTTCCCCACTTTACCCACCGCCATCGATCGCGCCATCGAGTCAGCCCGTAGGCAAGCACCACCGCCACCACAGGCAAGTAGGGCATGATGTAGCGTAGGTCTTTATTAACAACAGCAGAAAAGAATAGATAAGAACTCCCACAAAACAGCGCAAACCAACGCAGTGTCGCATTTTGGTTCTGTTTTCTTGCCAACTGCCGACTCCGTGGCTCCTCGCGAAAGGAGGTGAATAGCTGACTCCAGTACAACAACAGCCCCACGATCGCCACTAAAAGGAGGGGCCAGGACACAGCATTGGGGAGGTCTTTCCAGTAGAAAATCCAGGCACCGAGGGTATTTAGGGGCGGGTCTCCCTCCTGCATCGCTGGGATCGTATTGGCATTTTGACTGGCGCTGGCGATAAATATCCAGTTAGTGCGATACCACGGCATGAAAACGATCGCCGCCACAACCAGACTCGTCACCAGTTGCGCTAATCGCTCCCATTGACGCTGCCAAAGCGCAGCCACCCCAACCCACAACAGTGGCACCAACAGAAATAGGAGGGCAGTCTGCTTCGTCAGCATCGCTAGCCCAAAGGCAACGCCAAAACCCAGAATCCACAACCACTGATCCCGCTGTATTTTGGTGTCGCGCCACACCGTCAAGCAGTAAAAACTCAGCGCCACCAACGCCATGAGCGGATAGTCAATCAGGTAAATAGTGCGTGTGTCGTAGAGTCGCGGCAGGACAATGCACAGCCCCGCTGCCCACACTCCTACCTCGGCACTGTGTAAGCGCTTGCCCAAACCATACACCGCTCCCATCAGGATGGCTGTGAACAGAACATTCACCAAAAGAGCCTGAGCCGTACCACGCCCAAAAATCGCCAAAAATGGAGCCGTCACAATGTAGGTTAAGGGCGGATATTTGGGACTGAGCATCCAAAAATTGTTCCACCACTCGCCAGAAAAAAAGTGCGGATGTTGCAGGGCCGCCCAGTAGTCGAGGGCGCTAATCAGGTGCTTGGCGGGGTCCCAGGAAGGCACAGAGCGATCGAGCCGCCCCCAAAGGATGTCATTCAGTGTGGACAATACCCAAATGAGTCCCAGGGCTAGGAGGGTAGATTGCTCGTTCCCATCGCCTTTTGGCTGGAACCTTATGGCTGATGGCTGGAATAGTCTGGTGCGGCGGCGGCTACGAAACACGGTCATTAACTGAAAGAGATGATAGTTAGTCAGCAGCATACCACGCTGATATTTTGTTAATGTTCAGGATATTTCTTTATTTAAGGAGATTTTCGAGAATGATGTTAGGGACTTGCAGATAAATAATGTACCCGCGTATAAACCTTGCACGGGCGAAGCATTCGGGCGAAAGTCTTTGTAACTCAATAAGAACCTTTGACCGAATGCTTCGCCCCTACGCAGACTTTGGAATGATTTATTAGTTGGAAGTCCCTTCCGGTGCCTGGTATAACCTTTCCTGGAACTCTCCTAAGTTATTTCGCTAGTGCAGGCTGGCAGAAGTAAGTGGGCAGCACTCAAAACTCAAAACAATCTACCTAACTGATCAGAAACTTCTACCAAGCTGTACTAGCCCAACCACTCGTCGCGGCCGTAGCTGACCCATTGTTGAATCAGCGCGATCGAAGACACAAAAATAAACCAGTAAAGGGTTTGATAGACTTTTCGACTGGGAAAACAGCGGCACAAATACCCAAAGGCAATGAAGAAAAAGGGAATAGCAAAAATAAATCGTGCCAGGCTGAATAGACGATCTTGAGTGAGGAAAACGATCGCCGCGAGACTAACGCAAAAATAGAGACAAAACCAAAAGGGGTAGCTTTTTCCTAACTGGTTAGCTGAGTCTGAATCGGTGAGTTTCGTCAGTTTCAATCCTTTGGTCTTTGCTCGTATAGATGTTAGTAACGATGATAGAACGAGAATCGGTGGATAAAGGGCTAAAGTAGGCCAAATAGGAAATTTGGGGACAACGATCGGAATATCTTGCTGTTTATTCTGGTAGTAAACAATGAGAACTGCCATGAATAAAATCAGCACTGGAAAGTAGAGTCCCCAAAGGTCAAACAAGGGAGACTTGGGAAATAGCAACAACTCCAAATGAATGCCCAACTGTTTGCCCCAATTTTTCTGTTCAACAAAGGGTGCTAAAAAATCTCCCCTGGAACTGAGACAAAACAAACCATAGGGCAAATAACCCAGCAAAGCTCCTACCCAGATTGTAAAAGTTAGCTTGATCTCATGGCGAACTGCCCTCATCCCCCAGCCCCTTCTCCCTGAGTCGGAGAGGGGGAAAAGGCTTGAAAGTCCCTCTCCCAAAGAGGGAGAGGGATTTAGGGTGAGGGCTGATGATTGCTGAGCCAATAGATTAGATTCCCATCTCAAGTCAAAGATCCAGAGAGTTACCAGGGTCGCTCCTGATGCAAAGATTAATTGTAATAACGCAGGACGGTTTAAGGACATGAGGGCGATCGTCACTGCCACGAAGCCCAGTTTCAGCACTTCATTGAAGCTCTTACTGATTAAAAGTAAATAAATCAGAATTACGCTCAGAATTGAGAACAGGCTCTCGGTGTAGCCAATGACTCTGAAAATTGCCATTGGGTTCAAGGTATAAAGCAGCGTGATTAATAGCGCTAGATGAGCCTGGCGCAAACATTGATTCAGGAGTGCCAGTAGCAACGGAATTGAAACTAGGAATAACAGGGTTGAACCGATTGAAAAATAATGGGCAGCTTGGTCGATCGTGCGCGGATGAAATAGGACACGAATGAGCCACGGCCAGAGTGGATAGAAGGCAGAACATTGTGAATTTAGGGCTAACTCTGCGTAGTGTTTGACATCCCAGTAATAACTTTTGTCGGGCAACTGTGGGGGAATAGCCCGTACTAATTCAGTAGCAGAAAAGAACTTATGAAACGCCTCTGGATTGAGCAACATCCCGATCGCTGCACAGCCGATAAATGCGCCATAAACAATGAGCGATCCTCTAAAAATAGCTGACAAATTTTGCTGATTGCTTCTATCCATCACACTTGCTAATCAAGACACATTCTAATCATGGCAATATGGGGAATCCCTGCTTCATCAAAGGGGTTTCCCACAGGTTGAAATCCCAATCGACCATAGAAATCTTTAGCATAGATTTGGGCATGAAGTTTAGCCACTGAAATGTTTTTGCTAGCTAAAACTTGTAATGCTGCGGTCATCATAGTTCTGCCAATCCCTCTTGACCGAAAGGAAGCCAGTACAGCAACGCGCTCAATTTTTGCGGTTGTGGAGTCGAGATAGCGAATTCTGGTAGTACCGATCGCCTCTCCATCAGCATAAGCAAGAATATGATCTGAGGTTTCATCTAACCCATCAAATTCTAGGGCAGCAGAGACCCCCTGCTCAACTTGAAATACAGCTTGGCGAATTGTCACGATCGCAGGCATCTCATCAGGCAACTGCGCTAGTTTAATCACTAAATTTATTTCATTCATAATCTAATAAATACGTTCGCCGCTAAAAGATTAGATCGGATTCAGCCCATAGTTCTAAGAAATCTCCACAGCAGATGCCAACCAAAATTTATATGAACCTTAAGAGAGACTTAACTTGCTTCAGATAGCGTTATTGCAAGTATGTTCAAACTTAACCTCACAGGGATAACTCTTTCAGTACTTTTACATAGAATCTGTTAAAGCTAATTTTCTTGCTCAGTTTGATTCAGTGTGTTTCTGTTCGTGGTAGCTGAGTGAGCATCGGACTATCAAATGGTGTTTTTTAGTTGGGTTCGATCGGGGCCAGTGCATTTCAGAGTCGCATCACCGAACCTCCGCTACTTCTTCAAATAGCAACTTAATGACTGGTAATTATTAAGATGGGCGATTATAATCCTACAGTTCCGATCGGTAGTACAGTAGCAAACCCTGCTCCCGCTCCGGCATCTCCTACGGCGGTGATGCAGCATATTGCCACCAAAGCAGTGTCGGGCATCGTCACCTTTCGGGATACCAAAGATGACTCTGTGATATGGCAGCTTTACGTGCAAGGTGGGCAACTCAATTACGCCACCAATGTGAAAGGTAAAGCGGAGCGGCTCCAATGTCTTTTACAACGGACGCAGCCGGATCTGGCAAAGCTGGAGTTTGTAGACAATCAGCTAGAGTACGTTGCCCTGTGTAAGGGGTGGCAGAAACAGGGATTGCCTGTGCAAGGACTGCGGCAATTGTTGGGACGGCTCAGTTTAGAGGCGTTGGTGCAGATTCTGTCGATCGCCAAGGCAACGGTAGAGTTTAACCGCACTGCCAAGGTGGAGCCAGTGCTGATTGCTACGGCGGTCAATGAACTCCCCGCTCCTATGCTGCAAATGGTGTCCCAGTGGCGACGGTGGCGACAGCATCTCCCCTCGCTCCTGACCCGCCTCTATGTGGAACCTCATAACACTGAGGTTTTCCAGAGTTTTTGGCGACAGGAGTTCGATCGACTGGAACACAAGTTTCTGTTTAATGCCGATCGGCTGCCCACAGTCGTCCGCACCCTACGGCAAAAGCTGTCGGTCTACCGCGCCGCTCAAGTTTTGGATGTGCAACCCCAAGCACTGACGGCTTGGATTCAGCCCTTCCTGGAAGCGCGGTTGGTATCTACTTTTTCCTTTGGTCAGTTTGAACCGCTGACTGTGGCTCCGGCTCCGGCAGCGACGAAACCGATCGCCGTTGAGGAGATTGTGCTGCGTCCCACCATTGCCTGCATTGATGACAGCAAAACCATTCAACGGCAAGTGCGGGGCATCTTAGAAATGTCTGGGTATGACGTAGTGAGTATTACCGAGCCAGTTCATGCTCTCACTTCCTTAGTGCGGCATAAGCCAGCGGTGATTTTGATGGATGTGAACATGCCCGATATCGATGGGTATGAACTTTGCGCCATGCTGCGGCAATCCAGGTTGTTGAAGGATGTGCCAATCATGATGCTCACGGGGCGGGAAGGCATTGTAGACCGGATGAAAGCTCGATCGCTGGGCGTTAATTACTATCTCACCAAACCGTTCGATCCCGCCCGGCTGATTGAATACGTGCAAAAGTTGGTGCAAACAAGCTCTTCTCAGACCCCCTGAACTGGAGCGATCGAGGGGGCAACTGAGGGATGTATTTGCCAGGCATGAGGGGTACACGGTGTCGTTCAATGGCTGAGCAGAAGCATGGTTGAAGATTATTTCAAAGTTCGGGTATTTGATGCAGTGCGGGTCGCCTTGCCCTTGCGGTATGTCGAGACTGTTTTACAGGTGAATCGCCAGCAAATTTGCCCGATTCCGGGACTGTCCACTTCTCTATTGGGCGTGATTAACCGGCGGGGTGCCCTGACTTGGGTGCTGGATTTGCGGCAGTTTCTCTCAGATTTGCCTCCTGCCCAACTGAGCCGCAACCTGACAACAGTGGTGCTGACGGTGGAGGGCAGCACGGCTGAAGAGGGAGAAGGCACCCTGAGACGATCGATCGCCTGCATTGTCACAGAGTTAGAAGGTGTTTTTCCCTCCCCTGCCCTCAAGCCCTTCAGCAAGCCCGTGAAACCCAGACTCCAGGAATTTTTTGCTGGGATCGCTACCCACGAAAAATCAGGGGTGGCTGTCCTTGATCCCGTCGCTCTCCTGGATGTTCTCCACCAAGAATCGATCGGGGTGACGGAACCAAAGCTGGATCTGTATGCCCCATTTAACCCGATCGCTCCGCCCGTAAACGCCTTACCTAAATCCCCCCAGCCGGCCCTGAACTAACCCTGGTACTTTGACCTATGCAACACTCTGACGTTGAAAATCCAGTCCTAACCAAGGCGGCAGGCTCTAGCCTCAACGGGGGCGGTTCTAAACCTCTCACCTCTGGGGTTCAAGAAGATGACTCCTTGGATCTCCTAGACCAGTTCCTTCGGGCCAACAACCTGGAACAACTGGGGGAGTTGGAAAAAGCTAGAGCGCTGTACACAGAGATTATGGCGTTGGATGGGGAAGGCACCTACGGGATGAGTGCCCAGAAAGCTTTGATGGCCATGCCTGCTAGGACAGACTTAGACCTGAGACAAGGCGACGATCGTCACTCCCCCCAGCCCTTGCCGCTCCCCAGCACACCCCCAGCCTCCAAACCCGTTGTCGCAGCAATTCCCCTGGAGCGGACAAGCCGGTTTATTCAGCTTCCCAAGGGCATTCGCCAGCGGTGGGGCAACCTCTCTTTTGGCACCAAGCTGAATATTCTAATCATCAGTGCTGCGGTGATCCCGGTTTTGATGGCGACTCAAACCCTTGTGTCCTTGACGCAAAACAAAGTCCAGCAGGATTTCCGCAAGAATATCCGAACCGATACTGAGTCCTTTATTGAAGAATATGTCTATTGGTCAAGGGATGATAGTCGGGCAGAAGCTGAGAACTTGGCGAACTTGGTGCGGACGAACGCCTTCAACCTCTTTGACCCGACGGATGTAAAAGTCAATCAGCCCTTTATTCTACAAATTCTGCGCGAGGGGACTTCGGCAAGTGACTTGATTCACGCGGAATTGACCAAGAGTTTTCGGATCATTACTGATGCTAAAGGACGGGCGATCGAACACACCGCCAAAATCCACGCCGGAGCCAAGGCGGGAACTACCTCCCCCTTGCCCAAGCCAGAACACACCGTCAGCGCTGAAGAGTTTCAAGTCATTGAAACGCCCTCTGGCTTTGATCTGAGCAGCTTACAGATTGTGAAGGATGCCATTCAAAGCGGACAACCCCAGACGGGGGTGGATCTACTCCCCGCCAAGGTGCTAAAGCAACTGGGGCTGGAAACCCAGGCAAAGGTGCCCGTGCAATCTACCCCCGGTTTACCTTCATCCAGCGCCTATGAAACAGAGCTGGATAACTATGAAGCAGGGTTGGTGAGTATTGCGGTCTATCCCATTTTGAGTAATGAAAGTCAGCCCAGAGTCATGGGAACGGCGATCGTCGGGTCGTTGCTCAACCGCAACAATGCCATGACAGATTACTTCTGGAAGCTCTATGACAAACCCGTGGTCTCCATTTATGCTCAGGATTGGCGTGTTAGTACAACGGCTCCAGCGGAGGATAGCAGCGGAGTTCGGGCCTTGGGAACGATCGCCCCCAAAGCTGCTACCGATAAAGTGTTGTTGGAAGGACAGGAAGACTACACCGCCACGGAGAAAATCCAGGGTAAAAACTACCAGATTGCTTACCTGCCGCTCTATGACCACCGCAAAGCCTTAAATCCTGCCACGAAGCCGATCGGCATGGTGACCGTTGCCCGTTCTCTCGGAGACTTAGAAGCGTTACTGCTGCAACAACAACTCGTTGGCTTAGCCATTGCCGGGGGAATGCTGTTGGTGGTGGGTTTAATCACGATTCCGATCGCCAATGCCTTTGGCTATTCCCTCAAACAACTGGCGCAATTTGCCGAACGCGTCGGCAGTGGGGAAACGGGCACTCGCTTAGAAGACACAGCCCGCGCTGATGAGGTGGGCATTCTAGCGCGGGAGATGAATGAGATGGCGACGAGTATTGAAACCAACCTGCAACAGGTGCAACGGCAAGAGTCCCAGCGCCGCCAGGAAGCCGAACAGCAGCGACAGGAAAAAGAGCGCCTGCAACGGGGGGTGATTGAACTGCTGTTGCAAATTGAAGGTGCACAGCGGGGGGATTTGACCGTGGAGGCTCCAATTACATCTGGGGAAATGGGGTCGATCGCCGATGCCTTTAACGCCACCATTCGCAGTTTGAGAACGATCGTCATGCAAGTGCAGAGCGTGACCAATGAGGTGAACCAGTTGGCCCAGCGCAGCGAAACCTCAGTTCGGCAATTGTCCTCCGATGCCCTCACCCAATCCTCCGAGCTAACCCAGGCTCTAGCTTCCGTGGTAGAAATGTCGAGTTCGATTCAACGTGTGTCTCAATCAACCCAGGAAGTGGCAGAAATCGCCCGCCGCGCCGCCGAAGCCGCCCAACTGGGGGATACAGCAGTGGATCAAACCGTGGTCAGTATGGATAAAATCCGTACTGCTGTTTCAAACACCGCCAAGCAGGGCAAACGCTTGGCGGAAGCGTCCCAGGAAATTTCCCAGATCCTCGAAATCATTACGGGAATTTCGGAAAAAGCGAACCTGCTGGCGTTCAATGCTTCGATCGAGGCAGCCAGGGCAGGGGAACAGGGGCAGGGCTTCCGAGTGGTGGCGGAGGAAGTCCGGGGCTTGGCGCAGCAGGTGGCAGAATCTGCCCAGGACATCGAGCAACTGATCAGCGGCATCCAGCAAGAAACCGCTGAAATGTTGAACACGATGGAACTGGGAACAACGGAGGTGGTCACCGGAACGCAACTGGTGAGCCAAACTAAACAAACCCTACAGCGCCTGAATGCCCTGAGTCAGCAGATTAACTTCTATATGCAAGATGTGGCGACTAACACGATCGAACAAACCACTGCGTCACACCAAGTTAACGAAACGATGGAATTGGTGGCAGGGATTGCCGCCACCACCTCCAACGAAGCGAAAACTGTCACACGTTCCCTGAAAGAGTTGCTGGCAGAGGTGCAAACCCTGCAAACCTCCGTTGACCAGTTCCGCCTGGAGTAATCGCCAACATGAGTTCAAGTGATGCCGATCGCCCCCCCAATCTCTAACCCCCTAATCAATTAAATTGTATGAAAAATATTCTTGTTGTGGAAGACGGTCATGCCGAACAGCGAATTATGAATGCCCTGCTGACCCAAGCTGGGTTTGAGGTGGCGCTGGCCAGCAATGTCGATGAAGCCTGGCAGTGGTTGGAGACCAACATCCCGAATTTGGTAATTCTCGATATCGTGATGCCAGGGAAAAGTGGGCTGGAACTCTGCCGCATGATTCAAGGCAAGACAGAGTTGAGCCAAATTCCCATTGTGTTCTGTAGCTCTAAAAGTGAGGAGTTCGATCGCTTCTGGGCGATGCGTCAGGGGGCAAAAGCCTATCTGATTAAGCCCTACGCGCCCAAAGAACTGCTCGACATGGTGTATCAACAGATTCGTTAGTTTAGAGGCTGTCTTAAACGTGCCAGAGACCTTGCACTTGCCCCCTTTTCATGTATGACTGAAAGGCTTTAAGGCCCCAATTCTGGGGGACTTTAACTTCAGAACCCCCCAGAATTGGGGGGCTGGGGGGCGGTTCGGGCGACAATTCATACCTCTTCAGACCGCCTCTTCCCATGGGTACATCTCACTTTTGCAGATTTCCGATCCGTCCTCATCCCCAACCCTTCTCCCTAGGGAGAAGGGAGCCGGAATTCAAAGTCCCTCTCCCCAGGGAGAGGGATTTAGGGTGAGGGTGGATCGGGCGGTTGCAAAACTGGGATGCACCCTCTTACTCCCCCCGATCGTGCCCTCCCTTTTCTTTGCCTTAGCTGCCCTTTGCGAGAACTTCTATGGATACCCATCGCGTGAAACCATCCCCTGACAACACCCCAACGGGTGACCTGTTGGATAAGCTGCTAGAGGCAAACATGCTGGAGCAGGAGGGCGACACGAACAGAGCCAAGACGCTTTACGAAGAAATTATCGCTCAAGATCCAGATGGAGCCTATGCTCCCAGTGCCCAGAAAGCCTTGGAAAACATGGGGATCACGTCCGCTGTGCCATCAGCCGTTGGAGTCATGGAGCCGCCCAGGGTGAGGGAAAAACCGAGGGAAGCTCTCCCTGTGCCTCAACCAGATGGATTGCGTCCCCACCCTGCGAATCGGCCCTCACTGCAACCCCAGCGTCAAAAATTTCGGGTTCCCTTCACCAACTCGATCGGGTCTCGGCTCTTCCTGTTTGTGTTGGGCGGCGCTCTTGTGGGACTGAGTGGCATGTCCTACTTTTTCTACTCTCGTCTAGAAAATCTGGCAGGGCAGCAAATTCAGGGCACCCTCGACACCAAGGTCCGCACGATCGAAGGCGAACTGGGTCAGGTAGAAGCCTCCATGGGCAGCTTGGCAGCGGCGGTTAAAACGATGAAGGAGTTGGGGATCAAAGATCCGGCTTCCTACCGGAAGTTAGCCTTTGAGTTTTACCAACGCCGATCGAACCTGACGATCGCCGTCGGGGTGGGGCAAACTCCCTACCAGATGGTGCCCGATCGGGAGTGGTACTGGCCCTACTTCTACCAGGATCAAGGAGTGCAGGGAGCAACGGGGCAACTCCTACCCGCTCCCAACGACAGCACCCGCTACTCAGAGCTATTTGCAGACGATAAATATCCTCAGCAAGGCTATTACAAAGACCCTGTTGCCGCTCAGAAAGGCTTGTGGACAGAACCCTACCTTTTCTATGGGATCACTATGACCACCTACGCCAATCCCTTCACAGACGATCGGGGGACGCTAGTTGGCGTGGCAGCTACAGACGTAAACGTTACCGCCCTCAGTAGCCAGGTGCAGGATTCGGTCACCAAGGAAGGGGGCTATTTCGTGATTGTGAGTGGGCAAGGCAAGTTGTTGGTTTATCCACCTGAAGCAGAAAAAGCGAAGAATCGGGTGAGCTACCAAGAAGTGCCGGAGCTAGCCGCCATTTGGCCCCAAGTCCAAGGCAATCCCCAAGGCTTAATCCGTGCCCAAGGTAAATTTTGGGCTTACCAGCGGGTACAGGGCACCAACTGGCTGATGTTGGCGGCAGTTCCCCAAGAAGTTGTCTTGGGGCCAGTGGTTCGGATTACAGTCCTCACCGCGCTGGCAGCCGGGGTATTGCTGGCAGTCATCATCTTCTTGTTTGTGCGGCAACTCAACGCTCGGCTCAAGCCCATCTTGGATGAGTGTAACAAGTTGATGAAGGCTGACTCTGAAAAGGCCCGGAGGCAGGGAACGGGCACTCAGCAAGGGGCAAATGATGCCACTGACCTTGCGGGCTTAGACGAGTTGGGCGTGCTTTCCACTTCCTTTAGCCGCATGTCCCAGCAATTGCAGGAATCCTTTGAAGGACTAGAAGCCCGTGTTGAGCAACGGACTGAAGAATTGAAAGAAGCTAAGGAAGCCGCTGATGCCTCGAAAGCAGCGCTGCAACAGGGTGCCGTGAATTTGCTGTTGGAAATTGAAGGCGCACGGCAGGGGAACTTGACGGTCAATGCTCTCGTGACCGACGGGGTAGTGGGATCGATCGCCGATGCCTTTAACGCCACGATGCGGAACCTGCGTACCTTGGTGCTGGAAGTGCGGGCGGTGACCAACCAGGTGAGTGACATGGCCCAAAGCAGTGCGCCATCCATGCAACACCTGTCAGACGATGCTGTGCAACAAGCGGACGAGTTGAATCGTGCCCTGCTCACCGTGACGCAAATTGCCGATTCCATTCGATCGGTGGCCCAATCAGCCCAAGAAGCTGCCGCCATCGCCCAACGGGGAGCCAAAACTGCCCAAGCTGGGGAAGAGGTGATGGATTTAACCGTGACCAGTATCAACAACGTCCAGCTTGCCGTGGCTGAAACCGCCAAGAAAGTCGATCGCCTCACCGAAGCCTTTCAACAGATCTCGCAGATTTTGACCACCATCAACGGTATTTCAGAACGAACCAACTTGCTGGCGTATAATGCCTCGATCGAAGCCTCCCGTGCGGGCGAAAACGGTCAGGGCTTCCGGGTGGTGGCAGAGGAAGTGCGGCGGCTGGCGCAGCGGGTCACGGATGCCACCAAGAGCATTGAGTCGATCGTGGATGTGATTCAACAGGAAACGGCTGAAGTGCGCCAGGCGATGGAAACTGGGCAGGCAGAGGTGCTGTCAGGTACTGAACTGGTGGGCAAGACGAAGCAAACGCTCCAAGGACTGGCGGCGATTAGCCAAGAAATTGACCAATACCTGCAATCCATCTCGCAAAGCACCCAAACCCAAGCCCAGTTCTCCCAGGAGGTGAACCAGGTGATGGAGCAAGTGGCGATCGCTACCCAAAGCACCTCAGAACAGGCTACGACCGTGACTGGCTCACTCAAAGACCTAGTTTCCGTTGCTAAAAACCTGCAAATCTCCGTTTCACAGTTCCGTTTGGAGAAGTAATGACGTATACCTTTGATCCCGCCTTGCTGGAATCGATTACCCAAGAAGCCCGCCAGTGTTTTTTGGAAGAAGATGCCCCTGGCTACTTGGCGGCGCTCCAACAGGGCGTAGAACAAATTGCCAGCCACGGCAAGCCCGACTTCAAAATTCTGATGCGGGCGGCCCACTCAATTAAGGGCGGGGCAGGTGTGGCCCAGATGCCAGGACTCACGAAACTGGCCCACAAGTTGGAAGATTTGCTGGAAGGGTTAAACCAATCGAAGGTGCAGGAAACCGATCGCGCCCTGACCTTGCTGCAACAGGGCGTGGAAGAATTGGGATTCCTGCTCAGCCAAGCCCAGAATGTGCAGGATGTGCAACCCGATGTCGCCCTCCTCCAGTCCCTCGATGATTTCAACACCAGCTTGGCTACAGCGATCCCCGGCACCGATCGCGACCCTGCTGCGGGTGCCCCCCCGATTTCCCCCGCCAAAATCGGCTTAATTAAAACCACCCTCCAAGTTGACCTAGAGGATTGTCTCACCCAAGTCGATACGCTGCTTCAGTCTTCTCCTTCACAGGCTCAAATGCTGGCGGGGCTAACCAATTTAGCCGAAGAATGTATTCTGCTCGGCGAGGCCTTTAGTGTGCCGTGGCTAGTTTCGGTGGTCGTGCCCCTAGCCGATGCGATCGACCAATCCCCCGCCGCCGTCACAGACCTAGCTCAGGGTGATCTCCAGAGCTACACCCGCACCCTCCTCACCCAAATTCGCCAGGAGCGGCAGGAATTTCTGCACGCGCTCAATGGCGGTTCTGCCCAGCCCGATGCCTCAACCCCCGTTACCGATTCCGCCTCAGCGGAGGATAACTTTCCCCTCCCCGAAGCGGTGGCGCTGATCGCCGCTTCAACCCAGTTGCGGATTCCCCTCAAATACCTGGATCAAATGGGTAGCACCGTGGGGGAACTGATTACCAGCCACGATCGCCTGACGGTGCAACAGCAACAACTGCGACAAGCCAGCCAAAACCTCAAGCGATTGGTGGAACAGGTCAGACCCGTCCGAGATCAAGTGCAATCTCTCTACGATCGAATGTTAACCTCTGGCACCCAAGAATCCACGGCGGCGATCGGCGAATTTGACTCCCTAGAAATGGATCGCTACACGGCTCTCCACAGTAGCCTCCAGACCTTTGAGGAACTGGTGACCCAAATCCAGGAAACCCGTGTGGACATTGACTTGGTGAGCCGCGAATTTGGTCAGGACTTGAACCAAGTGCGGCTGGATTTAGACCAACTGTATAATAATGTCACCCAATCTCGCCTTGTGCCCTTTCAAACCTTTGCTCAGCGCTTTGTGCCCCAACTGCGGCGCTTAAACCAGCGGTGCGGCAAAGCCTCTGAACTGGCGATCGAAGGGGGCACAGTCTCCGTGGATAAGGTGCTGCTGGAGCAACTTCAAACCCCCATCACCCACCTGCTGAATAATGCCTTGGATCACGGGATTGAATTGCCCGCCGATCGCGCCATTTTGGATAAACCCGCCACGGCCAAAATTCGGTTCGCAGCCAAGACCGAAGGCAGCGAAGTGGTGATTACCTTCCAGGACGACGGTCAAGGCATCGACCTCAGTCGCGTCTATCAAAAAGCGGTGGAACGAGGGCTATGTCCTGCCGATGTGTCCATGTCCCAACTCCGGCGGGAAGATATTCTATCATTCATCTTTCAATCGGGCTTCTCCACAACCCGCCAAGTCAGCGATATCTCTGGACGGGGTGTAGGGCTGGATATTGTGCAAACCCAAGTCCAGCAACTCCACGGCAAACTGGATGTCGATACTTTTCCCGGACAGGGCACCACCTTTACGATTCGCTTACCCCTTTCGCTAAGCTTGCTCTCGCTGTTGCTCTGCCAAGTGCAGCAACAAACGGTTGCGATCCCCACCGATGGCGTGTTGGAGGTGATTCCCTACAGTGATCTAGCCTTTTTCAATCTAAAGAATACGGGTGTGAGAACGGAAATCACCTGGCGAGATCAGGTGTTGCCCGTGATCCCGTTGATGGAATTGCTGCCTTACCGAAATTTGGGGGGCACTCCCATCATGCCTAAGGTGGCGCTGATTCTGAATGGGCCAGAATCACCCCTGGCAGTAACTGTAGATACGATCGTTGATGAACGCCAACTGATTCTGCGCTCCTTCGATGACACGGTGCAAGTCCCTCCCTACATTGCGGGTTGCACCATTTTGGGAACGGGAGAGGTGGTGCCCGTGATTCTGCCGCGCTACTTCAAATCCCTTCTGAGTAAACTGAAGCCCTCTGCCCCGGCTACTCACATCAAAACCAGCCGCACGATTCTGGTGGCAGAAGACTCAACAGGAGCAAGACGATCGCTGGAACGGATTTTGTCCCAAGCGGGGTTTGTGGTGGTCGCCAACCGCGATGGACAGGAGGCGTTGGAAACTCTCCAACAGTATGCCGAATCCAGCATTGATTTGGTCATCTCAGATGTGGAAATGCCCCGAATGACGGGTTTCGATCTCCTGCAAAAGATTCGCACTCACTCCTACTGGTACACGCTGCCTGTGATTATGCTGACCTCCCGCACGGGCGATCGACACCGCCAAAAGGCCATGAGTTTGGGAGCCAATGCCTATCTCGGAAAACCCATCACCCCCGCCGAACTCCTCAGCAGCATCGACACCCTTTTGAGCTAGGGGTTCCACGGAACTGGAATCAAACGTTAGGGATTGGAAATACTGGAACTACCCATCCTACGGTTTATGTAAGTTGAAGCTTGAAAGGGCGAAACCACGTCAAAATGGCTAGGTAGCTTAGTGAAGACATTGCCTGAAACCCTTACTATGGCTTGGGCGTTTTTAACTCACATAATGCGTATCCTATAAAACCGGTTGATGTGTTGGATTAATTGTTGGACTCAACGATCGAGGGGACTCTGCACCCCTCGACCACCCCGATTCAACACATGCGTATAAATCATGGTAGTTTTCACATCCTTATGTCCCAACAACTCCTGCACTGTGCGAATATCATACCCATTTTGAAGTAGATGCGTGGCGAAGCTATGTCTGAATGTATGACAGCTAACTCGCTTCTCGATTTTGGCAATTCTCACTGCCTGTTTAACTTCTTTTTGCAAACCACTCTCATGCAAATGATGCCGACGCATTATTTCACTACGTGGGTCTTTAGCAATACGGTTTGAAGGAAAAACATATTGCCAAATCCACTCTTTCGCAGCGTTTGAATACTTGCGGTCTAAGGCAAATGGTAAGTAAACCGATCCATACCCATGTTCTAAATCTTGCTGATGCATGCGCTTGATTCGTTGCAAATGTTCCTTAAGTGGTTCGATAATACTGCTGGGAAGCATAGTTACTCGACTTTCCATGCCTTTGCCGTCTCGGACAGTGATTTGTTTCTGGGCAAAGTCAAGATCTTTAACTCGTAGTTCCAATGCTTCATTCAGTCTCAAACCACAACCGTAGAGTAATTTGGCAATGATTTGATAAACCCCTGATATCTGCTTTAAGATTGCCATGACTTCATCAACAGTCAATACCGTGGGCAGATAGTGAGGACGCTTTGCCCGCACTGCATTGAGGTTTAAATCTAGCTCTTGCTGTAAGACTTCACGATATAAAAACAGGATCGCACATAGCGCCTGATTTTGGGTCGAGGCTGCGACATTCTCAATTACGGCAAGATGCGTTAAAAATGCGTTAACTTCTTGTCCGCCCATCTCACTGGGATGACGTATATCGTTAAACAAAATATAACGACGAATCCATTGTACGTATGTCTTCTCAGTCTGGAAAGAATAGTGTTTGACCCGAATCGCATCGCGCACGCGCTCCAGCAATTTTCTTTTGGGTGGCTGAATTTCGGTCGCACTAGGCTCAGGTATTACTCTGTTTTTAAGTATTGGTTTTGGCAACGCATCTCGCATTTTTCTAGATAACACTCTCTTAGAGAATTATACTCAGAAAGGTTCGGGAAATTACACCAAATTAGTTGTGTTACCCAGAAACTTTCTGTATAGTTATCTCAAGTTGGGTAGCTATACGGAAACTTTCCGTATAATACTAAGTTAGCTGGATTCGGTTATCGGTTAGGTATAACCGCGACGTTACTTGTGGGGTGATTTAGAAACAAAGCTTAACTCTGATAACAAGCAGGCAAAACTGCACTACTCTTGCGTAGCAACGATAATGAGTAGTCAGTATGAAGATTGTTCAAGAGATTTCCTTGATTAGTGTTGGTAGTTTTGAGGAATCAAGCGATTGGTCTATTATTCGGGCTGAGATCCGTGAAGCTATTTCCCTGATCGTTCATCCTCCTGGCACATCAGACTTTACAATTAATCCAACTAGACATGGCAATGGTGTCAAACCGATTAAAGAAGCTTGCATGATTGCTTTGAGAGATCGGTTTGGATGGGGATTGGAAACTTCAATTAACTATGCAACTCGATCTCCAGGAAAAGTGGATGCAACGAAAGTCCTTGATAACCATCTTTTCGCTCTAGAGTGGGAGACAGGCAACATCTCCTCAAGTCATCGAGCAGTCAATAAGATGGTTCTTGGATTATTACGGGGTGTTTTTCTAGGTACTGTTCTGGTGCTTCCAAGTAGAAAACTTTATCCTTATCTAACTGATCGTATTGGCAACTATGAAGAGCTAGAGCCGTATTTTGATGTTTGGCGGGCAGTCCGGCTCGAAGAGGGTTTTCTTGCAATTTTCGTGATTGAACATGATCAACTGGATGGCAACATACCAACGATTACCAAAGGAACAGATGGTCGTGCATTAGTCTAAATATTTCTGGACAAACGCTATGTAGAATAAGGAATTGGCAGTTGTGATGCGTTAGTTTTGCGCTGCTTAATTTTTTTGGTTCCCCTCGCTGTCTCCCACTGCTCAATGATTCCGTTTGCCAGATCGGTCAACCGTTCTATTGCTGGCTCTGTATCCCCAATTTCTGCGCCAATCCAATAACGATGTAATTTTTCTGCTGCATAAAATGTGGTACCAGAACCACCAAACGGATCAACTACAATTTGAGCTGGATTAGATGCCATCGCAATGATCCGTTCCAACATAATAGGAGCGAGTTCGTTAGGAACCCGTTTTTTATGCCGACGATGCCGAACAGGTGGAATATCAGTCCACATTTCTTCAGCTAATGTCCATAACACTTCATTGGAGTCAGATTCAAGGGAGTCTTCCCAGACGTCCTCTGGCATATCCCAGACATCCATCAAATTAATACCTTTTTCATTAAGGCTTTTGCGATGTCCGCCATAATCGCGAATTTCCCCACCACAATGCCGACAAACTTGGATGGGTGTGTAAACTTTATTAAAAACTGCTGGCTCACCTTTTGTGTAGTAGATTAGCCCGTAGTGAGCAGGAGACATCTTTTTACCTCTCGGAAAAGCTTTCGGCATTCTGCAAGCAATCCAGTGTCGGAAGCACATTCCTTTCTGATTAAGATGTGCGCCATAATCTATGCACCATTTGGGCAAGTTGAATACAAATAAACTTCCACCTGGTTTAAGCACTCGGATACTTTCATCAAGCCACTGTTGCGACCAACCTAAGTACTTATCGACCTCCATTTGATCGCTGACACCTCCACCATATTCCTTTCCAAGGTTAAAAGGTGGGTCAGCAAACACGATATCTACAGACTCATCAGGCAATGCTGACAGAAGCTTAAGACAATCTCCCTGATAGAGAATTCCATGATTACTCATATAAACCTGTTGCAATCCTTGCTTAGTTGCAACGTCAGGGGCGATCGCTTGAAACGGGAGCATTGACTTAACCTTTAGTACGTTGGTATGATTCGATATTATCAACTCTATTGACAATTGTCAATAGAGCTCTCTTGGGAAGTTGTGCGCGGTTGATAAGGTTTTCCAGTAGGTTGATTCTTGTATCTCTCTAACTCGGTGACCTCTATGTAGTAGTAGCGCCCAAGTTTGCGAGCCACAATCTGCTCATTCTTAATCAGGTCATGAACTCGCTGACGAGTTACATCAAGCAGCTTTGCTGTTTGAGCTACAGAGAGCAATTCGGGATTGTTATTTGAGCCGGAGTCTGTCATACGATGGAAGTGCTTGAGTCATTGAGCCAGTTTTTTGCTTTGCATCCTCAAGGGTAACTTAAGTTCTGCTAGAGAGATATCCAAAAGTGCCACCCAGCTAACACTGCGCTGCAACGGACGGCATATAGACATCGGTGGTGTCTCAAAAGTTACCTGCCGCCGTTGAGCTTCACCGTTATACCGCTTAAGTTATCGGTGAGAGCATGGTTGAGAATTTGCTTGGAGAGTGTGATCACGGTAGTCTACGAGTTCACCTCTGCCTTAAGTTGGGTCTTTAGTGATGCTTTAACCACAAAGCTACTCTCCCAGAGAGTAGAGCTATATGTACAGAACTGTCACCATAGGCAGATTGGGTAGTTTGGCATACGGAACGAGCTAGGGAGGTGGAAGATGAAAATCTCAGGAAATGAAGTTCTCATCACGGGTGGAGCTACAGGTATTGGCTTTGCACTAGCAGATGCTTTTTTGAAGGCAGGAAGCTAGGTTGTCATTTGTGGTAGACGCAGGGACAAGCTAGATGAAGCGAGTGCCTGTTTGCCTGAGGTAAAAACAATTCAGGCTGATGTCGCTACGCCAGAGGGTCGGTCAGCAGTCATAGCCCAGTCTCTTGCTTATTTTCCCAACCTCAATATATTGGTAAACAATGCAGGAATCTCACAGCTTATTCAGTTAAGTGAGACTAATCAAGGCGAGCTAGAAGAATTGCTTCGTAGCGAAGTCGAGGTAGACTGCATTGCTCCAATTCTTTTAGCTACTCAACTTCTACCACACATGAAACAGCAACCATCAGCAGCAATTGTAGATGTAACAACCGCTTTAGTGTTTGCGCCGAATGCAGCATTTCCGTTCTATGCCGTTTCCAAAGCAGGGTTACGTGCATTTACCCAGTGTTTACGGTTTCAGCTTAAAGATTCTCACATCAAAGTTTTTGAAGTAATTCCTCCAATGGTTGATACAGCATTGAGCAAAAGTAATGGTTCAAAGATTGCACCCAAGCAAGTTGCTTCTGAAACTTTGAAAGGAATAGAACGCGATTGGTTTGAGATCAAAGTTGGGAGGAGTAAGAGTTTGGCTATGCTTTCACGCATTTCACCCAGTTTTGCTTATTCAGTAATTAATGGAAGAGGCTAACACACGCTACAACGCAGCGGTATAAGTTAACCTAAGCGAAGGGATCGCTCCCTCCGCTCGGCTTCAAAACCGTGCTTGCGCCTTTCAACGCACACGGCTCCTGAGATACCGACTCTTTGTCATAGACACCCGTTATACTGAGTGGGTCGAT
>Ga0209181_10001206_pt1 | contig 45901 bp, 33 predicted proteins | sample MAT05_FD_187208 | JGI IMG/M metagenome (GOLD analysis project Ga0209181, IMG submission 187208) | Freshwater microbial communities from Lake Fryxell liftoff mats and glacier meltwater in Antarctica - MAT-05 (SPAdes) (version 2) | ecosystem: Environmental > Aquatic > Freshwater > Ice > Liftoff... | reverse complement strand
CACGACGAGGCGCGCGCCAGGGCGGAGGTGCGTCTCGAGGACGCCCGAAGGCACCACGGTCAGGGTTCCGGCGGGGAGGGAGCGCCCTGCCGCCGCGCTGCCGAGGAGCTCGACGAGCGGGAGGGCCTAGCGTTTCCTATCCGCCCGCGTGTAGCGTGGTGGCCCCGAAGTGAGCCTACCGCCTTATCAAATCTCGCTCGATGGGTTCGCCCCCGACCATTTTCGCGTCCGATCCTTCCTCGGCAAAGAGGCCGTTTCCGAGGCGTACTCCTTCGATCTCGTCGTCGACTGCGACTCCGAGGGCGACGCCGTCGAGCGGGTGATCCTCGGCCAGCGCGCCACGCTCGTATTCAACGTCGGCGACGCGCCGCGGTCCTTCCACGGCATCGTCGCCTCGGCGCGCCTCGACGAGGTGCACTTCGCCAGCCAGTCGATCAAGTACCGCCTGCGCGTCGTGCCGCGCCTCTGGCTCCTCAAGCGCACGCAGCGCACGCGGATCTTCCAGAGAATGCGCGTGCCGGAGATCGTCGCCTCGGTGCTTCTCGACGCGGGCATCTCAGCCCGCTTTCAGCTCACTCGCGCTTATCCCCAGCGCGAGTATACGACTCAATACGAAGAGACAGACTATCGTTTCATCAAGAGGATCCTCGCGGAGGCTGGGATTTACTTCTACTTCCCGCAGGGATCCACGCCGGACGGCGACGCGCTCTCCGCGAGCTCGATGGCGAGCTTCTCCTCGGCAGCGATCGGCATCGGCGAGGTGCTGATCCCCGGCGATACCGTGATCTGCGCCGACGACGCGGCCTGCTATCCGCCTCTCCGTGGCGACAACGCCGCGACCCTCGCGGCCTCCACCGCGGCGGCCTTGGCGCCCGCAGTCGGCGCAGCCGTCGGTGTCGGCCAGGGGGGGCGCGGGCGCCGTGATGGCGAGCGTCGCTGCGGCAGCCGGGACCGTCATCGTCGAGGTCGCGGGAGCCTTTTCCGACGTGCCGACACTGCGCTTCCACCCGAACGAGGGCGGGGCGCTTCAGACGCGCGATCGCGTCACGCGCTTCACGCTCCGCAACACGGTGCGATCCAGCGCGGCGGCCTTCCGCGACTACGATCCTGACCGGCCAATGACGCGCCTCGAGAGCACGGCGGTCTCCTCGCAGCCTTTCGTGGCTTCCGCGCTTTCAATCGTCTCCGGCGCCGCTTCTGCGCTTGGCCACGTGGGGACCACCGCCGCGGCGCTCCTTGATAAGGCCGCTTCCGCGCTGGGAGAGAACGTGCCCTCCGAGGTCTACGAGCACCATAGCCCCTTTCTCTTTCCCAAGTGGGCCTTTGCCGCCGACGAGGCGCCGCGCATCCTTCGTCAGAAGCGGCGCCGGGCCTCGATCGCGTCGGGCGAGAGCGGCTGCTCCGATCTCTGCGCGGGGCACCGCTTCGTGCTGGAAGAGCACGTGGCCCCGCATCTCGATGCGGCCTATGTCGTCGTGAGCGTGGAGCACCGCGGCGACACGCGCGCCGGATCCTCGGGACAGCCTTTCACCGTCTACTCGAACACCTTCGAGTGCGCGCCGGCGGAGATGACGTATGTGCCGCCGCGACCCAAGCGCACCTGCGTGCAAGTCTCGCTGACGGCGACGGTCGTGGGGCCCGCGGGCCAGGAGATCCACGTCGACGAGCGGGGGCAGATCAAGGTCCAGTTTCACTGGGATCGACAGGGGATCTACGACGAGAAGAGCTCGTGCTGGATCCGGACGATGCAGCCCTGGGCAGGGGCGGCGTGGGGACATCAGTTCATCCCGCGGGTGGGGATGGAAGTCGTCGTGGTGTTCGAGGGCGGCGATCCCGACAAGCCGATGGTGATCGGATCCCTGTACAACGGGACGCACCCGCCACCGTTCCTGTTGCCCGGTGACAAGACGCGGAGTGGCATCCGTACGCAGAGCTCGCCCGGCGGCGGTGGCTTCAACGAGCTGTCCTTTCAGGACGCGGCTGGAACCGAGCAGATCTACGTCCATGCGCAGCGCAACCTGGACGAGGTAATCGAGAAGAACCACACGCTGCTCGTCAAGAACGACGAGTTCCTCCGCATCCTTGGCAACCGGATGGATACGATCGAGAAGAATCTCGAGAGCGTCGTCAAAGGCGACCAGACGAGCCACGTCGACGGGAACCGAATCGACGTGGTGAACGGCAACTTCGATGAGCGGGTATCGGGGATGCTGGTGACTCGGGTCGAGGGCAAGGAGCGCCGCGGCGTCACGGGCCGGAGTGACCTCACGCTCGCCGACGACTACACGGTGCGCGTGAAGGGCTGCTACACGACCATCGTTGGCCGGGACGACGCGAAGCGATCGTACGTGCTCCGCGTCGAGGGGACAGGACAGCTCTCCAGCAGCGGCGTCATGGAGATCGACGCCGACAAGGGCCTCACGCTGAAGTGCGGGAAGAGCTTCATCAAGATCACCGCCGACAAGATCGAGCTCGTCGCGCCGTCCGTTTCTGCCAAAGGAGAGGGCGGCGGCATCGTGGTCGACAACGACATAAAGCTGAATGCGAAGGGCGACGCGGTCCTGAAAGCGAAGTCCCTGCTCGTGAAGACCGAAGCGGCGTCGATGAGCTTGAAGACGGACGTTCAGATAGACGGAAAGAAGATCCTGTTGAACTCGCCCGACCAAGTCACGGATCCCGTGCCCGACAATTCGGCGCCGCCGACGTTGATCCAGATGAAGGACCAACTGGGCAAGCCGCTCGCCAACCAGCGCTTCGTCGTCACCATGGGTGACAGTTCCGAGTACAGCGGCGTCCTCGACAGCGAAGGGAAAACCGAAATGCCGCTCGACGGCTCTGGCACCATCCGCTTCCCGGACCTCGCCAAGCCGAGCTGACATAGTGATGTCCCATGTCGGATACGAAGAACGGGAAAGCGACCACGTTGCGGTCGCTTTTGCCACGGCGGGCGCCTCCGAAGCCGAAGTAACGCGCTCTGCTCTGGGAATGAAACGTAGGCCGGACAGCCCGTGGAACGATGAGCCCTGCAGGGCGAGGGCAGTGCAAGGGAGCCGCGTCAACAGGATGACGGACAACAAAGGCAAGCTCACCAAGACGCGTGGAACGATGGTCGCGTCGGCTCTCGACAAGGGGAAGTAGGCATGGGCAGTCCGATGACACCGTACATCGTGCGGCAGGGCGATTACCTGACCAAGCTCGCGTACCTGCATGGCTTCGACGCAGATGAAGTGTGGAACGATCCCAGGAACGAAGACCTGAGAAGGGTGCGACCCGACCCCAACATCCTCGCTCCGGGGGATATCCTCTTCATCCGCGAAAGCGAGAAGGACGGGCTATCCGTCCAACAAGGGACGGCGAACAACTTCGTGGCGACCGTGCCCAAGGTCCAGCTTCAGCTCCACTTCCACGACGACCAAGGCCCCTTTGCCGGCGAAGCCTACGAGATTCAAGATCTGGGAGATCCCATTCCGGGAACCACCGATGGGAAGGGCGGGCTCGTCGTCGACGTTCCCGTCACCACCTCCGATTTTTACGTCCTCTTTCCTGCTCGAAACGTGATCTATCCGGTGATCGTAGGGGACATGGACCCCATTAATGAGCCTTCGGGCGTGCGTAAGCGACTTCGGCACCTGGGATATCACTACGATCCGTCGCGCGGGGAGAGTCCCGACTCTCCCGAGGAAGCGTTGGCCGTACTGGATCGTAGTGCGATCCAGGCGTTCCAGCAGGACCACCAGATTGCGCCCACGGGTGAAATCGATGATGCCACACGGACGGCGCTCGTCGACGCCCACGGATCCTGAGGAGAACGACGACGATGCCTGGACCCTTCAGCTTCCTCAAACCATCGGACGCCGATCAGACGGGTTACGATGCGAGCTTCAACGGGCAAACGATTGGTATCCAGCGAGTCTCCGAGGTGGTTCTCTCCGGCCGAGGCTGTGACGACCTCAAGGTTCGACTCAACGATTCAAGCGTGGCGGACGTCGCGGAGCCGGACTCGATGGAAATCAACCAGCGTCGGTTCAGACTGACCGGCATGAAGGAGGGCGGCGCCTTCCTGGAGGCCAAGGACGGAAGCGACACCGTTGTGGCGTTCATGCAGGTCCACGTGTCGCAACCACCTCCCTCCCTCGGTCCCCCCGTCAGCGGCGCCCCTCGCACCGCGGGCCAGAACAGGACCACCTCCATGGCGACACTGAGGACGTCGCCGTTCCCGGTTGCCTACGCCGACTTTTCCCCCGACCCGACGCTTCAAGCGGCCCTCAATGCCGCGACCGCGCGCGAGCCGAACGAGCTCAAGAATATCACTACTGCGGTCGTGGCATTGAACCCGGATGGGACTCGTCCGCTCGCGCACTATCGTGGGTCCGAGGTGCACTACGGGGCCAGCTTGATCAAGATCGCGGCGATGTACGCAGCCTTCGAGCTACGGGCGACTCTTCGTTCCATTGCGAATGAGCTGGGGGGCAGCGCCCGGCCGTCCGATGTCCTGAAACAGGCATCCGATTACCTCGATCCAAAGATCATGGCAAAAGTGGCCACCCTCTCCCCCATAGCTGGCGTGAGCCCTGGTTTCGCTCTTCCGCGCTACGCGAGCACGTTCGACGTTATCCCCAAATCGGGAGTGCCTGGCTTCACGGTCAACTTCTCGAGTCGCTATCAGACGGCCCTTGAGAAGATGATCGGTCCAAGCAGTAACAACGATGCTGCCAGCTGCGTCCACGGTGTGGGCTACGGCTATTTGAACGGCTCATTGGCAGCCGGGGGCTTCTTCGACCCGGGTACCAAGAACGGGATCTGGCTGGCGGGTGATTACCAGGACCCTGACCGCCCGGGCAAATACCCCGCCTTCCGCATCCCCTGCGGGAACGATGTGGACACCGCGCAGGGCGCAACGGCCTTGCAGTTGGCGCGGTTGATGGCCTTGCTCTGGGACAAGAGGCTCGTAGGTCCTGGCGCCAGCAGCGAGATGCTCGCGCTCCTCACGCTGCCGGACGCTGGGGAACGCTATTCCGAGCTGGGGGCGAGCACCAATTTCAAGGTGATGCATGTCAAGATCGGATTTGGTGCGCTGGATCCGACCAAAGGGGGAGGTAAGGTCCTGTCGGAAGGATCCATCGTCAAGCATCTGGCATCTGGCAGAGTGTTCGCGACAGGCTGGCTCAACCTTCCGAATTGGGATGGCGATCGATCGGAGCCGATTTCATACAGGCTGGCCACGACGTTCGACAAGTACTTGAATCCATGACTCAAACGAAACGAGCCATCTTCGCCTCCGCCCTCGTGCTCCTCTTCGGACATGCAGCGTGTCGGCGCAATGGGCTGGAGACCGAGAGAGCCACCGCCGTCAGCGCGGCGCCGTCCGCTTTGACGGTGCCTGCGCCAGCGTCCGCGCCCGTGATTTCTGCCTCGTCGTCGACCTCTGCGGAGCCGACTCCGGCGAAGCCCATGACGCGCCCGGAGGAGGCGTCCGTCGCGCTCGACGAGTCGACGATGGAACGGCTCGTGTTTCGTGAGATTCTCGCAGGAGGCTATACGGGCAACTGGCGAAGGACGTGGATCCTCTATCGAAGCGAAAAAAGAGCCCAGCTCGACGTGCTCTGCCAGAACGGCGTGGGGATGCTTCCTCTGACGGGAAAGGAGAACGACGAGAGCGCGTGGCGGGAACCCGTCATCATGCGCTATGCCGGCACGCGCGAGGGACAAGGCACGAGCACCTATCGTGTCGCTCTCACGTCGGGAGCTCCCGGCAAATTCGAATGCGAATGGATGCCCGAGACCTTCGTCCTGTCGTGTCGGCCCGAATTCGTCGCCGTCCGGCGCGCCGGCACTGCCCTCATCCTGCATCCCACGTCCGAGGGGTGGTCGTCCCACTGGGCCGCTCCGGCCAGCGAGCGCGTCGCAGGCCTGAGCTGCGAGGGCGTGACGAACCATCGTTTCCATTGGCCCATGGTGTTCGTCACCCCGAGGAGGAGTGCACCTGGCATCGAGTGGGCCTATCTGCACGATGATGTCGTGCAGGCGGGCGCCCTCCGGTGGATGCCCGCGCTCGAGTAGTGGAGGACCGAGCCTTTGGCTCGGGACCTCGCTGCGCCCATTTGCGCACAAGACCGAAGCGCAGGGGCTCACGGCGATAAGCCGCGACGCGCGTCCGCCCTAGGCCCGACGTCAGGTCGACAATCTTCGTCGCCCGCCAGGATGCTGCGCATTTTGCGACTCGACATCCGGAACGCTGGTCTCGAGGAGCGGGCGAACGAGATAAACCATTGTGGATGCGTCTCCCGGGGCAGCCTTCAAGAGGCCGCTCGGCGCGCTTGCTCCAGAGTGCCCGCGTTCCCGCGAGGCGTGAGGGGCAATGGCTCGGGCAGGGCCGGGCGCGCAACATCGTCCCGGAAGGCCGAGGTGTGCCGCGAGGACGACACGCACGAGGTGCGGGCGCTCATTCGGGCGATTTTGCCTTCGGTGGCGCGAGGAGGACGAGGGCAAAGGAGGGGTTATGCTTGCGGGCTCGGCCTGGCGTTGCCCAGCCTCTCGACAGGAAGGGCGCTTCAGTTGAGGGAAATCGACGAGCCCCGGAGCTAGATCCGATGGAGCACGTGTGACGAGCCGCAGCGTTCTGGCCGGGAGATCCGGGGCGCGCGTTGTCGCGCGGGGCAAAACGTGAAAGTCTCGACGGCCATGGGCAAGCCGGCGGCGAAGCAGAACGACAAGGTCGTCAGCGTGGACACGCACATCCTGATGGTGCCATCGCCGGGAGGCCCGGTGCCGACGCCGACACCGATGCCTTTCAACGGGATCCTCAGCAGCGAGCTCAGCCCCGACGTGATGATTGAGAACGTGCCTGCCGCGACGAAGGGCAGCGTCGCCGACAACACGCCGCCGCATATTCCCACGGCCGGACCGTTCCAGTCGCCGCCCTCCAACAAGGGGACGATCAAGGACGGGAGCTCCACCGTGATGATCAACAACAAGCCCGCTGCCCACCTCGGCGATCCGGCGGATACCTGCAACGATCCTGCGGATCAGCCCAACGGGAAGGTGATCGGCACCGCGGCGACGGTGATCGTGGGGGACTGATGCCCACAGCTTTCAGCTGTCTGACCGAAAATCGGTCAGCCTCTTCCTGGTCACACGGGGAGGCAAGTTGCCTCCCCGCCCCACCGCGCTGCGAAAGTGGACGATAAATGGCCACGCTATCAGCGCGCGGGTCGTCGATTGGCCGCGAGCCCGGTGAAGTAGGCTTGATGGGCACGATCCCAGGCGGCGCGCGTCTCCGCGCTCGCGGCGATCTTCGCGCGATAGTGGGCGTCGAGCTCGGCCCGCGCCGCGGCCGTAAGGTGATAGCAGCCGAGCGTCTCGGCGACCCTGTCTGGCGCGACGGCGATGTCCACCGTGAGCGACGCGTGTTGCTCCAGCGTCAGCGGCGGCGCGTACGAGCCCCGGGCAGGAGGCAGGTTCTTCGGCATCACCATCCCGAATTTCAGCTCGCCGAGCTTCTTCTTCGGCGTCACCGCGATCGGCTCGGGTGGGCTCGCTTCGGCCTTGAATTCAGCCTCGATCGCGCGCGGATCTCTCCTGGCGAACGGGAGCGCGGCGCCGCGAGGGATGTCGAGCAGCAGCGATGTCCCGCCGAGGCCGGCGGGCGCGGGCGGAGCAGGCGGCAACTTCGCTTCGATCGCGAGCGCGACCGCGGCGGTGGGATCGAACGGGAGCGCCGGGCCGCGCGGCACATCGACCGCCATCGCCGTTCCGGCGAGCTTCGACGGCGCGCGTCGCGGCGGCTCGCGGTCAGGCGTCGTCGATGAAATCGCCTTATTTTCAGCCGCAAACGGCGTCGCCGGGCCGCGCGGCACATCGACCGCCATCGCCGTCCCACCGAGCGAAGATCGCTTCGGCCGCGACACATCGTGATCGCTCTCGGCGATCTCCTTCGGTGCGATCCCCTTCGTGAACGGGAGCGCCGGCCCGCGCGGAACATCGACCGCCATCGCCGTGCCCGCGAGCTTCGAGGGAGCGCGCCGGGGCGGCATCGCCGCGTCGATCGAGGCCTCCTGCGCGTCGATCGGCATCGTCCGCAGATCCGGATGCGGCGCGAGCTCGGGCCCGTGCAGAGGCTCGCGCGCCTCGACCCGCGGCAGCGCCTTCCCGCTCTTCGCCGCCGATTCGAACCGCGCGCGGTGATGCGCGAAGAGCCGCCGGTAGTCCTGCGCGAGCGCGCTGTCGGCTGCCATTCGCGCGTCCCACCGTGCCTGCAACGCCACGAGCGCCGGGGCGAGGATCCCGTGACGCCGGATCACCCGCTCGCGATCCCCTGGCGCGATGGCCAGCTCCGCCGCGAGCGCCGCGTACTGCCCGAGATCGAAATCTCCTTCTTCCACCGCGGTTTCCGCGCTCATCGCGGCTGCCGGAGCCTGGACGGGAGCGCCCCTCTTCGACCACGGAAAGGGCTTGAGCACCCCCTTCGCCGCCGACACCTTCGGCACCGCGTTGGGCTTCGTTTTCGCGAGCTCGGCCGCCTGCTTCGCGAGCTCCGCGTCGGTGGCGAGCCGCTTCGCCCAGCGCCGTTGCAGGCGCCCGAGATCGCACATCCCGAGGCCGAGCCCGCCAAGCAGATCGAACGGCGCTTACCCTCGCGAGCTTCCCGAGGTCCAGGAGCCAGGCTTTCGCGAGATCATACTGCTCGACGGCGCCGCCGAAGGCGATGTCGCCGGTCACGAGGATAGCGTCGGGGCCCTGGGTCTTACCGCTTATTAAAATTGGAAAACCCCCGGCTCTGCCGGGGAGGCACCCGAAGTTTGACATTTCCTGGATTGTAAGCAGTGCCTTCGCGGTCCAGCGTCGGGAGAAGGGGGAACCGAGGGCCAAGGTTTGGCTCGGCACAAAATGTAATGGCATGTGCGGCCGCGTTGGCTGGTGCGTGAAAGCCCGGAGCGATCATCAGTGAGGAGTCGAGCCAGCGGCACATGGGATTTTTGAATCGCGGGGCTGATATGGTCGGAGCCATGGCTTCGAAGCTCCTCGACAAACAGCGCATCCCCAGCCTCCATGCGGCGACGATCGAGGCCGGCCTCGAGGGCCATCGAACGGCGCTTTTGCAGGGGATCGACGCGCATTTCGTCGCGAGCCTGCCGGTCTCCCCGGCGCCTTCGGCGCAGATCCTGACCGATCTGTATGGGCTGAATCTCGTGCTCGCCGACGGGAGCGTTCCGATCGAGCGCTGGCTGGAGAATGCGTTCTTGCTCGCGGGGCCGAAGGCGGCTGGGGCCGTGTTCGAGGCGGGCCTCGTGGAGCTTGATCTTCCTGTTCCCGCGCGCGCGACCGCAGCGACGACGGCGATCCACGAGGCGCCCCAACGTGCCGCGCTCGATCGCACCGATGTGGTGATCCTCGCCGCGGTGCAGGACGAGCTCGAGGCGGTGCTCGCGCTGGGCGATCGCGCTCGTTGCTCAAGCGCGATGCGGACGGGATGTTCTCGTTCGTTCACCGCTCCGTGCTGGAGTGGCTGGTGGCCAGGGAGGCGGTCAGTGAGCTCGACGCGCGGGGGAACGCCGACGTGCTCGACGCCGACGCGATGAGCCCGCTGATGGCGCGGTTCTTCGTGGATCTCGCCGAAAAGGAAGTCGCGGAAGCGTGGACGCGCCGGGTGTTTGCGGCGGAGAAGGGCGGCACCGCCGAAAAGAATGCACTCCGTGTGGCGGGGGAGCTGAAGCTTGACCTCATCGTGAACCTGGAAGGCCGAGATTTGCGTGGAATTGGCCTGGGAGGGCTCAAGATGCGCGGCGCGAACCTGCGCAGGGTCAACCTGGAGGGCGTCGTGCTCCGAGATCATGACTTTACCGGGGCGGATCTCACGGAAGCGCGGCTGGCGCGCGCAGACCTGGGCGGAGCCACGCTGAGCGGCGCCAATCTCTCTCAGGCCGATCTCTCGTTCGCGCGACTCATCGGGGCGAACGTCTCCGAGACGGATCTGACGGGCGCCCTCCTCCTCGGCGCCAAGCTCCTTGGTGTCAAAGGCCTCTCGGCGAAGCTGAGCGCGCTCGCTGAACACGATGGCGCCGCGGTGCTCACCCGGGCCAACGTGCGGGAGATTGTGCTCCCGCCGTCTGAATGCAATGCGGTCGCGCACCACCCTGACGGCCATGTTCTGGCCTCGGGCCATGACGATGGCACCGTCAGGCTGTGGAATGTGGCAACGGGAAAGCTCCTGTATGGGCTGTCCGGCCATAGTGGAAACGTATTGAGCGTCGCGTTCAGCCCCGATGACCGGTCGCTCGCCACAGGCTCTCACGACACCATTGTGCGCCTCTGGGACATTGCCTACGGGGGGACCCTGCGGCTCGCGCTGTCCGGCCATACTGACATCATATCGAGCCTCGCGTTCAGCCCCAATGGCCGGTCGCTCGCCTCCGGCTCGACCGACAAGACAGTGCGTCTCTGGGACATCGCCGCAGGCACCCCGCAGCTCGTTCTGTCCGGCCACACCCACGGCGTGTCGAGCGTCGCGTTCAGCCCTGATGGCCGGTCGCTCGCTTCAAGCTCCGCGGATGGCACAATCCGCCTCTGGGACGTCGCCTCCGGCCATTGCCTTGCCGTCCTCCTCTCCACCCCCGAAGGCTGGGTCTCCTTCGTCCCCGAAGACCACCCCGGAGGCCCCCCGCGCGGCGCCTTCAAAATGGGCGGCGACATCGCCGGCTCCTTCTGGCACCGCATCGGCCTCGCCCGCTTCGAGCCCGGCGAACTGGACGAGTTCCTCCCCGAGGGCAAGAAGCTCCGCCTCCCCGACGACTACGCCTTCCTCCCGCCGCGCTGACGCAGCGCACAATACGAGGTGGGAGGAGCGCTCCTTGGGGATCTCTCCTGGCAACCCTACCCCGGGAGGGGTCAACCCCTGCCGGGGATGGGTTGACCCATCCCGCCGATGGGTTGAACCCCTGCCGGGGATGGGTTGACCCATCCCGCCGATGGGTTGAACCCCTGCCGGGGATGGGTTGACCCATCCCGCCGATGGGTTGAACCCCTGCCGGGGATGGGTTGACCCATCCCGCCGATGGGTTGAACCCCTGCCGGGGATGGGTTGACCCATCCCGCCGATGGGTTGAACCCCTGCCGGGGATGGGTTGACCCATCCCCGCGACACCTTCAGGATCTGCCCGGGATACCCTGGGCTATCGTAGCGACGGGCTCCGCCGGGTAGGCTCGATCCGTGCGCTTCCTCCCGCTCCTCTTCTCGCTCTCGACCTTCCCCTCCTCGCCGTCGGCTGCGGCGATTGCGGCACCAAAACCCAGTCGGCCGTCGACGTCCCGGTGACGCTCACGGCGGTGCGCGCCCGCCATCATCCGCCGGACGTCGTCGTGGAGGTGCTCTAAGCAGCGCCAGCGCTCACGGTCGTGTCGCCGCTGCCACCGCTGCTGACCACCGTGCCGAGGCCGCAGCCAGCGTCGTTGGCGCCCGTGAGCAGAGCGACGGCGCCGAGGGCGAGGACACTTTGAAGAGAGCGAACGAAGAGAGCGCGCATGAGAAGACTCCAGGGCGCGTAGGGACGCGCCGATGCGGTGCTCCCGACTCCGCCCCGCGCGGAGCGCAAGAGTAGAGAGCGGGCACGGGAAAAGGGGGGTGCGGGAGGAGAAAAGAAAGCGACCCGACGCTGCCATCGAGTGAGAGGCCGCGCCCGCTTCCGGCGGCCTTCAGCGCACTCAATGGCCGGGGCTCGCCGACGCGATCACAAAAAGATCGTCGCCGTGATCTCGGCCCCCTCGCGGCATATTGGGAGGCGCGCCCGTCCGTGCTATCCAGCCCGCGTGATGGACGAAGCCCCTCCGGCGGCGCGACCCCGCGCTCGCCTTCGCCGTGTGATCCGCGCGCTCCTCGTCGGCCTCGGCGCCGCGGCGGCGCTCGGCCTCGCTTTACCGGCCTCCGCCGCGCCGGGGGCGAAGAAGAAGCCTGCGGGGAAGGCGGCAAAGGCCCCGGGCGGAAAGGGCCACGGAAAGGGCACTGGAAAAGGGAAAGGAGACGGCTCGGGAAGGAAAGCCGGTAACCCTCCGACCGCCGCGCCGGTGGCCAGCGTCGCCGCGAAGGTGCCCGCCGAGCCTGACCTGAAGTCCGCCGAGGTGAAGGTCGCCGTTGAGATCCAGCGGATCACCCTCGAGAACGGGCTCCGCGTCGTCCTCAACCCCGATCACACCTCACCCACGATCGCGGTCGCGGTCGCCTACGACGTCGGCTCGCGCAACGAGGAGCGCGGCAAGAGCGGCTTCGCCCACCTCTTCGAGCACATGATGTTCCAGGGCAGCCGCAACGTGGAGAAGGGCGGCCATTTCCGCCTCATCTCCGCGCATGGCGGGCAGATGAACGGGACCACCAACACCGATCGCACCAACTACTTCGAGATGCTCCCGGAGAACGAGCTCGCGCTTGGCCTCTTCCTCGAGGCCGATCGGATGAAGTCGCTCGACATCAGCGCGGCCAACTTCGAGAACCAGCGCAAGGTGGTCCAGGAAGAGTATCGCATGCGCGTCTCCAACGTGGCCTACGCCCCGAGCGAGATCCGCCTCGAAGAGCTGGTCTATCAGGGGTACTGGCCTTACGAGCACAGCACCATCGGATCGATGGCCGACCTCGACGCCGCCAAGCTCGACTCGGTGGGCGACTTCTTCGCTCACCACTACGGGCCGAACAACGCCGTTCTCTCGATCGCCGGCGACTTCGATCCGGCCCAGGCCCTCACGCTCGTTCACCGTTACTTCGACGGCGCCGCGAAGATCACGGCGACTCCCTTCGAGGTCGTCCCCTTCCCCGAGCAAACCAGCCAGCGCACCGCCGTCATGCACGACGACAACGCGCGCACGCCCGGCCTTCATTACGGCTGGGCGATCCCGCCGAATCGCACCGCGGACCACTACGCGCTGGAGATCGCGGCTTATCTCCTCGGCCAGGGCCAGAGCTCGCGTCTCCATCAGCTCCTCGTCCGCGAGAAAGAGGCTGCGCTCGAAGCCTCCGCCGACACCGCGGACCGGCGCGGGCCGGATCTCTTCTCCATCGTGGTCAAGCTCGCCGAGGGCCGCAAGGCGGCTGACGTCGAGAAGCTCGTCGAGGACGAGGTCAAAGCCCTCTCCACGCGCGGGCCGAGCGACGCCGAGCTCGAGAGGGCGCGCCGGCAGATTCAAACGAAGTTCGTCCTCTCGATCCAGTCGAACGGCGTGCGCTCTCGCAAGCTCGCTGATTACGAGCTCTTCACCGGCGACGCGACCCAGTTCAACGGCGAGATCGCCAAGTACATCGCGGTCACCAGGGACGACGTAAAGCGCGTCGTCGCGCAGTACCTCGGGCCAACTCGTCGATCGATTGTCGAGACGTATCCGGTGGAGAGCGCCGAGGGCCCCAAGGCCGTCAGCTCCCCCAGGAAGGAGGCCGCTCCCGCCGAGGCGCAGCCCAGGGCGAAGAAGCCCGGCGCGAAGGAAGCGAAAGCGAAGGCCAAGAAGCCGGCCCAGGGCCCGAAGAAGAAGTGATGAATACCAGAAAGGCACTCTCGCTCACTGCCCCGCTGCTCGGCCTCCTCGTCGGCTGCGCGGGAGCCCCGCCAAGCCCGCCTGCACCGCTGAAAAACGTGGCGATCCCGGTGCGCGATACGTGCCTGTGCCCCAGGCTTCCGGCGTGGTGAGAGAACCGCCGCCCGAGAGCGGGCCCGCCAAGGCGTACCGCTTTCCCAAGGTGACGTGGAGCGAGCTCTCCAACGGGCTCAAGCTCGCCACCATCCCGATCAAGACGCTCCCGCTCGTGCAGGTCCGGGTGGTCGTGTCCGCTGGGAAGGCGGCTGACGGCGAGCGACCGGGGCTGGCCTCTCTCACGGGAGATCTGCTCTCCGCCGGCGGCGCGGGGCCGTTCTCGAGCAAGGACCTGGTGACACGCATCGAGTCGCTCGGCGCGAACCTCGCCACCGAGACCTCGTTCGACAGCACCGAGCTCGCCCTCTCGGTGACACCCAATCACCTCGCCGACGCGCTCGGCCTGCTCGGGACGATCGTCCGCGAGCCGCGCCTCGACGTCGCCGAGTTCGGCAAGCTCAAGAAGCGTGAGACCGAGCGGACGGCCGACGCCGCGCGGACCAGCGGGGCCTGGAGCGCCTCGATGGTGCTCTATCGCGATCTCTTCGATCTCCCCTCGGATCACCACCCTTACGCGTCCTATGACGCCACCCCGACCGAGATTGGCCACCTCACCGCGGCGGACTGCCGCGCGTTCCACAAGCGGCTCTTCGTCCCCAAGAATGCCTTCCTCGTCATCACCGGAGACACGACGCCCGAGGCCGCCAAGATCGTCGCCGAGAAGGCCTTTGGCGCCTGGCGCGGAGGCGAAGCGCCGGTGGTCTCGTTCACCGATCCCAACCCGCCGAGCGGGCTCAAGATCACGCTGGTCGACCGCCCCAAGAGCTCGCAGAGCGACATCTTCGCGGCGGTGCTCGGGCCCGAGCGCGTCGACAAGTCCTGGGCGGCGATCGCCGTGGCCAATCAGGTGCTCGGCGGCGGGGTCTCGAGCCGGATGTTCCTCGACGTGCGCGAGAAGCAATCGCTCGCTTACCGCACCCGCTCTTCACTGGTTGAGGTCGCGCACGGCCCGGCGCCGCTCGTCGCTTACGCTGGCACGCAGACGGCGAAGACGGGCCTCGCCCTCAAGGCCGTGCTCGAGAACCTGGAGGCCATCGGTCACACCGCCGCTTCCCAGGAAGAGATCGAGACCGCGACGCGCTATCTCGCGGACGTCTTCGCCATCCGGATGGAGACGATCGGCGCCGTCGGGGGCGAGCTCGCCCACCTGCGGGTGATGGGCTTGCCCGACGACTACGACGATGCCTATCGCAAGGAGCTGCGCGACATCACCGCTCCGCTGGCGCTCAAGGCGGCCAGTGAGGCGATCCGGCCCGGGCACGAGATCATCGTCGTCGCCGGCGACGCCAGGATCATCGGCCCGATGCTCAGCCACTTCGGAGAGGTGAAGGTGGTGGATCCGACCCACAATTTCGAGCGCGTGCGGACAATCCCGATGAACGCCGAAGCCCCGCTCGAGGTCGCGCGCGAAGACGGTAAATAGCCTGCCTGGTCAGAGCGGAAACCCTTCGAGCTCAACCTGACAGAGCTCGGCGGGCCTCTCGGGATCGTCAGGATCAGTGACGAGAAAGGTGGTGCGCGTCGCCGGATCGACGGCGATGCCCTCCACCTTTCGCGTCGTTGGCGCGCCGTCGGGATCTTCCAGCAGCGCGAAGCGGGCGCGCCCGTGAGCAAGTATCCCCACGGACGCACCCGCGATTGGCCCATCGTCCACCGCGTTGGGCGTGTCCTCGGCGACGGCGAGATAGACCAGCGCTTCGCCGCACCCGGTCGCGTCGGTGAACGTGAGCGGTACGCCCGCAGCCGTCCCGAGATTGCAGAGCGTGAACGCCAGCAGCTCCACCGCGCGGGCCCCGATCGCCGCGGCCGCGACCACGGCGATCGCGCTCGGCGCGCCGCCCGCGCCGCGATGGAAGAGGTGCAGTGTCTCGCCCAGCAACACCGCACCTTCGAGGTTGGGCGCTGTGCCGAGGCGCGCGGCGAGGGCTTCGAACAGCGGCGTGCAATCGAGGAAGCGCGCCCCGCCGCCGCGCGCGCTCTCGAGGCGCGCGGCCCGGTAGCGCGCGGGGGTCGATCCGGAACCAAGGAGAGTGATCGCGCCGTCCTTGCCCAGGAAAGCTGACTCGAAATCAGGCTTTGTGGCCTTTGCCAATGCCCCGCCGTGCCCTTCCAGAGTGACGTGCTCGATCGCCCCTGTGTGCGGATCGACCCAGGCGACGGCGAGCGCGTCGTCCTGGACCACGAGGAGGCGGCCGCCCGTGAAGAGCAGCGCCGAGCCGGCGCGGACCCCGGGGAGGGGTTGAATGGACCGGATGCGAGCGCGGAGCGCGGGATCTCTTTCAGCGCGAATCATCACCTCGAGATGTACAGCACCTCGGGCGCGGAAGCGATGGGGAGCGTCACTCCCAGATGGCCTCGCGCAGGCCCGAAGCGCGCTCGATCTTCCGCGTCACGGCGAGGGCGACGACGTCGGCGTCGCCGAAGATCGTCACCTTCGATCGCGCGCGGGTGACCGCGGTGTAGATCAGCTCGCGCGAGAGGATTGGAGAGATCCCCGCGGGCAGCAGCACCACGACCTCGTCGAACTCCGATCCCTGGCTCTTGTGGATCGTCATCGCAAAGGCTGTTTCGTGCGGCGGCAGGCGCGCGGGCGCGAGGCTCCGCACCTTGCCGTCGGGTGAGCTGAACGTGGCGACGAGGCGCCCGCGCGAAGGCTCCTCCTCCAGGATCAGGCCGATGTCCCCGTTGAAGAGGCGCACGTTGTAATCGTTGGTCGTGACCAGCACCGGGCGCCCGTCGTAGATCGCGCCTGAGCGCGTGAGGAGCCGCGCCGAGGCGAGGGCGCGCTCGGCCAGATCGTTGGTGTCATTGACGCCGTGCGGCCCACGGCGGTGCGCGCAGAGGACGCGAAACTGGTTGAAGGCGTCGAACTTCGCGGCGGCGCCGCTGGCCGTGAGGTACGGACGATAGCCTTTGATGAGGAGGTTGCGGAGCTCGTCCCCGAGCCCTGCGCCTTCGGGCAGCGGGCGCAGCGCGACGTCCGCGTAGTCCCCTGACGTGAGGATGCGACGGACCGAGTCGGCTTCCCCCGCGTTGACGGCGCGGGCGAGGACGCCGATTCCGCTGCTCTCAGCGTAACGATAGCTCTTCGTCAAATGCGCCACGCAGTCCCATACGCCGGTCGCCTCCGGCGCGTTCGCTGCTGCCGGCGCCGGAACGCCGGAGATCTCCGCGATCCGCCCGGCAAAGGCCGCAGAGAAGCCCCGCTTGTCCTCGGCGTTGCAGATGTCGCCCAGCACCGCGCCGGCGTCGACCGAGGCGAGCTGATCGCGATCGCCGAGCAGAATCAGGCGCGCTCGCGGAGGGACCGCGTCGAGCAGGCGCACCATCAGCGCGAGATCGACCATCGAGGCCTCGTCCACGAGCACGAGATCGGTGGCGAGAGGGTCCTCGGCGTCGTGGCGAAAGCGGCCCGGCCTCCCCGGGAGCGGCCGTAAGCGGCGATGAATCGTCGTCGCCTCTTCGGTGATGGAGAGCTTGACCGCGGGGCTGCAAGGCAGGCTCTCCTTGGCGCGCTGGATGGATTCGACGAGGCGCGCGGCGGCCTTGCCGGTGGGCGCGACGAGGGTCAATACGGGACGTTGACGCTTTGCCGCTGCGGCCTGCTCGACCAGCAACGCAAGCAGCTTGACGACCGTGGAGGTCTTCCCGGTACCCGGCCCGCCGGAGAGGATGGCAAAGCGCCGGAGCACGGCCATCACCGCCGCTCGGCGCTGCCCTCCGGCTTCATGGCTATCAGGGCCAGTGCGCGGAAAGAGCCGCTCCACGCCCTCGCGCAGCAGCGGGAGATCGAGGCTGTCGTCCGTCAGCGACGCGCGCGCCCTGATCTGCTGGGCGAGCCGCTGCTCGTACTGCCAGTAACGGCGGAGGTACAGGCGCCCTCGCGCGCGATCGAGCACCAGCGGGCAGGGCGTGACGCCGTCGCCGACGAGATCGCTCCGCGAGAGGGTGGCTATCCACTCGTCGAGCGCTGGCCAGCGCAGATCTCCCACGGCCCGGCCGAGCGGATCGCGAATCGAGGTCTCGGCGACGCGACCGAGATCGGCGCACACGTGCCCTTCGCGCGTCCTCGCGCTCGCCAGGGCGGCGGAGGCGAGCACCTCGACGGGGGCCCCGCCCACGAGCCTCGCCATCGACCGGGCGAAGTGATCGTCGACAGGCTCGATCACCTCGAGCGCGAGGAGCTTTTGCAGCAGCGTTGTCATCGGGCCGCCTCCTCGCGGGGCGCGCCGTCGAAGAGAGCCGAGAGCGCGAGGACCAGCGCCAGCGAAGGCCGGTCGGCGAAGACGCCCGCGTTCTCGCCGCGCTCGGGGGCCATGCCGCGCACGAAGAGGTAGAAGACGCCGCCGAAGTGCGCGTCGTACTCATAGCCTGCGATCCGCGTCGCCAGATAACGATGCACCGCCACGACGTAGAGGTGATATTGCAAGAAGTAATGGTGATGCGCCATGGCCTCGGTGAGCGCGCTCTCGCCGTAGGGCGCGGGGCCGAGGTGGTTCGATTTGTAGTCGACCACGTAATAACGCCCGTCCTGCTCGAAGACCAGATCGATGAACCCGCGCAGGAAGCCTTCGAGCGGCGCGAACGAGAGGCGCTGGAGCGCGGCGGCGTACCCGGCGGGGACGGGGAAGCGTGCGTGGCGCTCGAAGACGTCGCCGAGCGCTTTGGCGGTGAGACGAAGCTCCGGCGCCGAGCGCGTATTGCCCACCGGGAAGATGAACTCGAGCTCGTTGAGGCGCTTTTCTTTGGGGACGCCCCGCAGCGTGAACACCGTGTCTGCGGCGGCTCCGGGGGCGCGCAGCGGCGTCTCCAGGGCCTCACGTACAGCACGGGCGAGGCGGTCTTTCCACTCCTCGGCAGGCGCGACCTGGAAGCGCTCGAGCGACGCCGCGGCGGCCGCGGCGATCTCGGCCTCGGGGGCTGCAAAGTCGATGTCTTCAAAGACCTTGTGCAGCATTTCACCGGGGCGCGCGCCCATCGGGAAGGCGTGGAGCAGGACCTCGGCCTCGGCGGCGCTCGGAGTAATAGCGGCGATCTCGACCGCCGGATCATCGGTAATGCCTCCGTCGCGATCGCGACCGTCATCCACCTTGGCCTCGGCGGCGTCGCCTCCGGCGATGAGACCGGAGAAGCTGCTGGTCCGCCAGAACGACTCCAGCGTGCGCGAGATCGGCCGGAATTCGAGATCCGGCAGCGCCTGCGCGATCGGGGCGTAGATCGCGCCGGGCGCGAGAGACAGCATCTCGACGGCGAGGGTGCCTTGCGCGTCCGCCACCAGCGCCTCGAGATCGGCGCGCATCCCCGCGTCGTCCAGGCCCTCGATCCGCGCTGTCGTCGCCGTGAAGAGATCGCCCAACGTGGCCTCGTCTCCAGCGCCTTGATGGAGCAGATACCCCAGCGCCGAGGTCTTCGCGTCGTTGACGTTCCCCCAGACGACCGTGCATTGATGCTTGGCCCGGGTGAGCGCGACGTAGAGGAGCCGCAGGTTCTCGGCCGCCGCCTCGCGCTCGGCATACTCCACGTGCTGATCGAGCTCGGAGGAGCCGAGATCGAGCTTGCGCCGGTGATTTTCGGCCGGATCCGGATCGTGGAACATGGGAGTCCGCCGGTCGCTGTCGTGCAGGAGGCTGCCGTCCCAGAGGTAAGGGCAATAGACGATCGGGTATTCGAGACCCTTGCTCTTGTGGATCGTGACGAGCTTCACGGCCGCGTCGTCGCTCTCCAGACGCATCTGCGCCGCCTCGGCGCCCGCCTGATCGCGCGCGTCCTGCTCGCGGCGGACCGTGGCGAGCCACCGGAGCAAGCCGGCCGGGCCGAGGTGCTCGGAGATTTGCGCCACGTGGAGCAGCTCGGCCAGGTGAAGGAGGTTGGTCAACCTCCGCTCGCCGTCGGTCCACGAGAGCAAGCGACTCGGCACCTGGAGCTCGTCGAGCAGGCGGCGAAAGCCGGCGATGAAGCCATGGTCGCGCCACCGGGCTCCCCAGGACTGGAATCGTTGCGCGTGGGCTTCCCAGGCTTCGTCGTCGCGATCGAGGGCCTCTACCTCGTCGGCGCGCAGGCCAAAGACGCTGGTGGTCAGCGCGAGCCGGGTCGCGGTCGCGTTCGTGGGGGCGGCCATCGCCCCGAGCAGGTGCTGCATTTCGAGCGCCTCGGGAGAGTCGAAGACGCTGGCGTCGCCCTGGAGCACGCAGGGGATACGCAGCTCGCGGAGCGCCGTTTGCACTTCGTTCGCCTGCCGATTGGTGCGTGAGAGGACCGCGATGTCCCCGGGGCTGACCGGGCGCCCCTCGATCGTCGCCCCCGAAGCCAGGAGCCGCGCGATGTCGGCGGCGACGGCGTCGGGCAGAGCGCGGTTGGCCGCTCCCTTGGTGAGCGTTTCGCCTTTCCCGGACGGCGAGCTGCCGCGCGGATAGAACAGGACGCGAAACGGCGTCACCGGGGCCTCACCGCGGTGCATTCGTGTGCTCTTCGCGGCCTTCACCCTGGAGAAGCTGATCTCGCCGAGCAGGAAGGGAGACCGCGCGCGGGCGAAGAGCGTGTTCACCGCCTCGACGAGGCCGGGATCCGATCGATAGCTGGTGCCGAGGGTGAAGCGCCGCTCCTTGGGAATGTCTCGCGCCGCCCCGATGTACGCGAAGACATCCGCGCCGCGGAACGAGTAAATCGCCTGCTTGGGATCGCCGATGAAGAACTGCGGGCTCGATCGGTCGTCACGATAGATGGCGTCGAAGATCCGGTATTGCACCGGATCGGTGTCCTGGAACTCGTCGATGAGCGCCGCCGTGTATTTGCGCCGAACCGCGGCGGCGAGCGACGCCCCGAGGGGCCCCTGGAGGGCAGCGTCGAGGCGATGGAGCAGATCGTCGAAGCTCTGCAGGTGCGCGGCCTCCTTGCGGAGGGGCATCTCGGTCCGCGCGAAGGTGATCAGATCGCGCTTGAGCAGGAGCAGGCGACCATCCGAGTCGCGCTCGGCCGCCGCCGCCGCGAGGAGCAGCGCGTCGCACGCACCAAAGAAGGGATGGACCGGCGTGGGGCCGCTCTTCTTCGTGGTCGCCGAGGTGAGCTTGGCAGTCGTGAACAGCTCGAATTTCTTGAACAGCGCCGTCCCGCTGCGGCGATCGGCGCGGAGAAGCTGATCCATCGCCTGCGCCGCCGAAGCGACCGCCGCCGGCTTGTACTGGACCTGGCTGAGCTTGGCCTCGTCAATCAGCCGGAGAACGCGGGCTCGGTCCGTGGACCACGACGCCCCCGCGGCGCTCTTCGCCGCCTCGAAGGCGACGAGCGAGGCCTCGATCGCGCGTGGATCCGGGGCCTCGGGGAGGATTGGCATCGTCGGATCGGCGACTCCCTTCTTCGCCAGCGTGACGAGCGATTGCCGGGTGAGCCCCGCGTCGACCATCTGGCGCACCAGCGAGGGCGAAGCGCCGTAGAGCGTCTGCGCGAAGAAGTCGTCGACGACCTCGGCGATCAACGACTCCTGGCTGGTGGTGAGCTCGGCGTCGAAGCTGGTTCCGCTCTCGAAGGCGTGCTCGTGCAGGATGCGCTGACAGAGGCCGTGAATGGTGAAGATCGCCGCGTCGTCGAAGTCGCGCAGCGCGGCCTTGAGCCGGTCGCGATCCCGGTCTCTCTCCCGGCTCTCCGCGAGGAGCGCGGCGAGGACCTCGTCGTCGCTGCGGTCTTCTTCGAAGGCCGTGAGCGCCTCGCGGAGGCGGCTGCGGATGCGATCGTAGAGCTCGCGCGTGGCGGCGTTGGTGAAGGTGACGACGAGGATCTGGCCGACCGAGAGCCCGCTTTGCAGGAGCAGCCGGAGGAAGAGCGTCGTTATCGTGTACGTCTTGCCGGTGCCGGCGCTGGCCTCGATCAGGCTGCGTTCGAGCGGCGTGGTCAGCGCGTCGAGGGGCTGCACGCTTCAGGCGTCTCCGCGGTGAGCGAGCAGCGGCTCGAAGATCGCCATGGCGAGCTCGGCGAAGGTGGGCTCTTTGGCCTCGCCGGGGGAAGAGGCGTTGATCACGCGAAAGCCCGGCTCCACCGGATCGCGGCCGGCGAGGACCTTGTCGACGTAGGGATCTTCGGACTCGGGCCGAGCGCCTTTGCTGTAGCCCGCCCCCAGAAAGAGGGTGCGCGCCGCGCTCTCAGCCGCGGCGTCGTCCTTGCCAGCATGCCTGGCCTTGGCGTAGGCGAACGACGACCCCGGAAAGAAGCAGAGCGGCAGGGTTTGCCCGAGGTGGTAAAGCCCGACCAGGTCAACGAGGATACCGTGGGCCTTTTGCGGCGCCATCTCGCCGAAGCGCACCAGCAGGGCCCCGTCATCTTTGAGGCCGATATAGACGCTCACCCGCGGATCGCCGGGGCCGGCGGCGCACTGGAGCGCCAGATGCCTTATCCAGATCTTGAGCTCGTCGGTGGCCTTCACGCTCGCGAAGCGGTGCTCGACGCGGGCGCCCGGGAAGAGATCGCGCAGCCAGCCGGTGAGGCGCGTCTCGCCAAAGAGCGCGTCGAGCTCGCGGGGCTCGCGCTTCTCACCGTCGGTGTGCTCGCGGATCGCGGCGGCGAGCGCGTCGACCTTGGGCAGCATCCCGTCGAAGCCGACGCGGCCCATGGCGCCGAGCGGCAAGACGCCCTTCGCGCGCAGGTAGGTATACGCCTCGACGAGATCCTCGCCCGAGAGGGCGCGGCGCAGGAGATCGGCGCCGAGCTTGTACCTGTCGAGCGCGTCGAGCTCCATCGGCTCGCGATCGAGGACCGCCTCTTCGTCGTCGCCGAGCCGAACGCCGAGGCGATTGACCAGGATCGCCTTCATTGGGTTGGTGAAGAAGCCGCACAGCTCGTCGAGCGTGACCGAGAGCGCGCGCTCTTCGGGCGGCGGAAGACGCTTGGGGAAGAAGGCGGGAGCCGCCGCGCGCGGGCCGAGCCGGGCGCGGGCGCCCTCGTAGTAGCGCGGCGCATAGCTGAAGAGGCGAGGATCACCGCCCTTCTGGAAATAGGCTTCGCTGAAGGGCTGGAGAGGGTGGCGCATCCTCACCTCAGCGCGCACGAGCTCGGGCTGGCTCTCCGTGCCTCCGGGGAAGGACTCGTCGATCACGTCGAGCAGCTCGCTCACCACGACCGAGGGGGGGATCTCGACGTTCTCGTGGGGGGATTGCCCAACGTAGGTGATCAGCAGGCGGGATCGCGCCGAGAGGATGGCTTCGAGGAAGAGATACCGATCTTCGTTGCGCAGAGAGCGATCGCCGCGGCGTGGGTGCTTGGCGACGAGATCGAAGCTCGGCGGGCGCGCGGCGCGGGGGAAGGTGCCGTCGTTCATCCCGAGCAGGCAGACCGCGCGGAAGGGGATGCTCCGCATCGGCAGCAGCGCGCACACGGTGACGCCGCCCGCGAGGAACGCCGCCGATCCGCCCGGCGCTTCGAGCCGCGCGCGCAGGCGCGAGCGCACGACGTCGATGGGCACGGGCTCGTTGAAGCCGCCGGCGAGCGCGTCGTCGGCCATCGTGCGCAGCGTGTCGCGGATGGTTTGCAGGCTGCCGGACTGATCTTCGGGCTCGCGAATCAGGCGATTCACCGCGGCGATCAGCGCGTCGCGCCACGCGGCGATCGGGGCGGGCTCGGCGAGCTTGCGCTGCAGATCGAAGAGCGCTTCGCAAAGATCGGCGAGGCGACCGAGCAGCTCGGCGCTGCTGCCCTCGATGTCGTCGAACGGGAGCGTGTCGCGGAAGAGCAGGCGATCTTCGCCGGGCATCGCGTAGCCGAGGAAGAGGCGATCGAGCCCGAAGCGCCACGTCGTCTCCTTGAACGGCGGCTGCCCGAAGCTCTTCCGGTGCTCGGCGTCGACGCCCCAGCGCACGTTGGCCGAGGTGATCCAGCGGCGGATCGTCGTGACCTCGGCCTCTTCGATTTCGAAGCGCGCGCGCACCGGCTCGCGGCCGAGCAGCTCCAGCACGCCGCTCGCCGTCATCCGGCTGGTGGCCGCGTCGAGGAGCGCGAGGAAGGCGTCGACAGCCGAGCTCTCTGCGCGCAATCCGCGGTCGGCGATGCGGAAAGGAATGTGGCCCGGATCCCTGGAATCCACGCCGAGCACGGCCTCGATCAGCGGCGCGTACGTCTCGAGATCCGGCGTCATCACCACGATGTCGCGCGGCGAGAGATCCGGATCTTCGTGGAGCATCGCCAGGAGCTGATCGCGCAGCACCTCGACCTCGCGCATCGGCCCGTGGCAGGCGTGAACCGCGATGGAATGGTCCTGGGGATCGAGTGCCCGTGGCGGCACGACGCCGGTCTCGGCGGGGCGATGCGCGCTCGCGGCGCGGCGATGCTGAAGCGCGAGGATGTCCGACTGCAGCGTGCCCAGCATCGTCTCCTCGTCGGGCTCGACGTAGAGATCGCGGCTGTCTTCGCGGTAGTCGACACGGCCTTCGAGCACGAACTGAAAGTCGCGGCCGATGCGCCCGAACGAGGCGAGGAGCGGGTTGCCGAGGGTGTGCGCGAGATCGTCGTCGTCGACGTCGCTCGCGGCGACGCTGCGCGCGATCTCGCGCTGATCGCGGATCTCCGCCCAGTAGGCGCGCGAGGGGCTGAGCAGAAAGAGGTGGACCTCGAGGTGCTTCGCCAGCGCGGCGAAGACGTCGACGAAGAGCGGCGGGAGGCTGTCGATGCCGAAGATGCTCACGCGCTTCGGGAGCGCAGCCGGCGCCTGATCGAGCCGGTTGTAGGCGTCGACAGCGTCGCGGGCGCGGCGCGCGAGGTGCGTCGCCCCGAGCTGCTCGTTGCGCTCGACGAGGGCGCGCCAGAGGATCGACTGCCACTCGTTCGAAGGGCCTTGGTCCCAGCCGAGGACGCTCTCGGGGCGGTACACCGGGTATTGATCGAAGACGTCGGCGAGGCGCGTCGCGAGCTCGATCCGCCGCACGCCGTACGCGTCGCCGGTGAGATACCCGCGCAGCTCCGCGAAGGCCGGCTGCTCTTTCAGGGCGGGGAGGAGCGCGGCGATCGACCACACCATCCGCTCGGGCGAGAAGCTCGACGTGGCCTCGGCCGGCGCCCCGAGGACGGCCGCGAAGGCGTCTTCGAGGAATTTGCGAGGGAAAGGGAAGCTCGCATTGGCGAACACGCCGAGACGGCGTGAAAGCTCCATCGAGAGCCAGCGGTCCATCCCTTTGCTCTGGACGACGATGACCTCCTGGGCCGTCGGCGCGAGGCCCGGTGTCGCGCAAAGCTCCGCCAGCCGGGAAACCAGCGGCTCGAGACGATTGCTGCGATGAACGTGCAAGTAAGATTACCTCAGCGCCGGAGCGGATCTGGAGCGCCGGATCCCTCGGGCTGATCGCGTCATGTTCGACGCCACTATACCTTCAACCGCCTGCGCTTACCCCGCCGAAGGCCCTTGGGGACGACGGTTTTGCCGCAAGAGATCAAGGGTGGATTACGTGGATGGTTACAAGCGGCCGTGAATCGAGGGGTGCGAAGCGGCACATCGGGGTGGGCCTTTACAGAGGAATCGGGCGTGAAAGATTGGGCGCCGTCGAAGATGCCGGCTAGTACCAGGGTCTGGTGAAGATCTCCACGCGAGGATCCCGGCTCTCCCGCTGCGCCACCCTGGTCGCCGTCGCGGTGGCGTTCGCGCTCCCCTTCACGTCACCGTCGCACGCCGCGGGCAAGACGACGAAGCCGCCGCCCCCGCCGCCGCTCGACGGCGTGAGCTACGAGTACGAGTACGACGGCGGAGGCGTCGGCCACAAGGAGCGCGCCTGGCTCGGCCGGGCCTTCGTTCATGGCTCGATCGCCACGGTGACGGAGAAGCCCACGCCCATCGTCGTGTTCTTGCACGGCATGAACACCGATCGGATCAAGTACCGATGGATGGGCGGAGGGCAGGAGGGCGACGTGCGGCGGATCGTCGCCGAGCTGATGGAGGCCGGATCGATCGTGCCGATGATCGTGGCCGGGCCGAGCACGATCGATCCGGTGACGGCGAGCAACGCGGTGCTGCTCTGGCCCGCGTTCGATCTCGACGGGTTCCTCGACCGCACCGCGGCGCGCCTCGCGGGGATCGCCACGATCGATCGCAGCCGCGTCGTCGTCGTCGGCCACTCGGGCGCGGGGTGCAACATCCGCGGCGGGCTCGCCACGGCGCTCCGCGCCAAGACGGCCCCGTTCGCCGAGCTGGTGATCGACACCTGCATGGCGACCGACTTCGCGAAGGCGATGGCGCACGCGCCGCCGGCGACCAACGTGATCGTGTCGTGGCAATCGATCAGCTGGGAGGACCGCTTCTTCGATGACTTTCGCCACCTGTTCAAGCGCGAGCTCAAGAAGGCTGCGCCGCCGCTCCCCGGCGTCCTCCGCGAGCTCGACTACGTGCAGCCGACCCAGGCGAGCCCGCACGACGCGATGGTCGGGCTGACGCTGCGGCGCTGGCTCCCTCGGCTCTTGCCGCCGCCCGCGTCGGTGCAGGCCGCGCCCTGCGAAGGCGGCTGATCTTCCCGACCCGCGCTCCCTGCGTCCCCTGCTGGCGGTGCAGCGCATTTCCCCGATAATTCGCGGATGAATCGGCACAGCGCAGTCAGGCTCGCGGCGCTCGCTCGGCTGCTGCTCGGGTGTTCGGTGCTCGGTGCATCCGGGTGTGCCTCGGGCGCGGCGCCTCCGCCTGCGGAGCCCGCGTGTGTCCTCGTCCCCGAAGGGTACGGGCCGCCCGGGATGACGCCGCTCAAGGCCGAGACCGTGGTGAGCGGGCTCGAGGTCCCGTGGGGGATCGCCTTTCTTCCCGGGGGCGATTGGCTCGTCACCGAGCGCGCCGGCCGTATCCGCCTCGTGCGCGACGGAAAGATCGCCGCCACGGTCGCCACGATCGACGTCGCGTCCGGCGCGGAGGGCGGCCTGCTCGGGATCGCGGCCTCACCCGCGTTCGAGCAAGATGGGCTCTTCTATGTTTACGCCACGGCCCTCGTCGAGGGAGCCCGGATCAACCGCGTGCTGCGCTATCGCCTCGACGCGGATCACCATGGGGCGACGCTGGACAAGATCCTCCTCGATCACCTTCCTGGGGCGGCATTTCACGACGGCGGCCGCCTCCGCTTCGGCCCCGACGGCATGCTCTACATCGGCACCGGGGACGCGCGCGAGCCGTCGCTCGCGCAGTCGAAAGAGAGCCTGGGCGGCAAGATCCTGCGGGTGACGCCCGACGGAGATGCGCCGTCCGACAACCCCTTCTTCCCCAGCCCGATCTTCGTCCTCGGCGTGCGCAACACGCAAGGCTTCGACTGGATCGACAGGAACACGATGGTCGTCAGTGATCATGGTCCGAGCGGCGAGCTCGGACGCACCGGACACGACGAGGTGAGCCTCGCGCGCGCCGGAGACAACCTCGGGTGGCCGCAGATTTACGGCTGCGAGACGGCGCGCGGCAAGGTGACGCCGATGCTGAGCTGGGACGACGCGGTGCCGCCCGGCGGCGCGGCGATCTACACCGGCACGGCGATCCCTGAGTGGCGCGGGAGCGTGCTCCTCGGCACGCTCCGCTCCAAGCACCTTCACCGCGTCGAGCTCGATCCGGAGAACCCGCGGCGGGTGCGGCGTCACGAGGTCTATTTCCAGGGCGAGCCGCCGACCGGGTTCGGGCGTCTGCGCGAGACGATCATGGGCCCCGACGGCGAGCTCTACGTGACCACCAGCAACTGCGACGGGCGCGGGATCTGCCCGGCCACGCAGGACCGGATCCTGCGGCTGACGCGCTGATCCCGCTCGGACGAGCGCTCTGCTATCGTGCGCGCCGTGCGAAGCTCTCCGGCCGTCGTCTGCGCTCTCGCCTGCGTTTTCGCGGCGATCTGCGGGATCGGATGCGCCGCGAGCGACGGTCTCGGCCGCGTCTGCGATGGCGGGTGCGAGGCCGGTAAATCGTGTGTCATCGGGCGCTGCCGACCGGGGGACGAGGCGCCGGCGCCGGCCGACACGCGGCGCGTGGTCCTCGCGCCCAGTGATTTCTCGGTGATCGCTGCGTCGGCCGCGCCCTCACCGGTGCCCGAGACGGTGGCGCTCGGCCGCGCCGAAGGCGGCACCGTGGCGCTGCTGCTTCGCTTCGCGGCGACGTGGCGTGACGACGCCGACGTGCTCAGCGCCTACGTGGTCCTCGATCCTGTCGACTCGGCTCCGCCCGCGTCTCCGCCGGTCGTCTTCGAATCCGCGCGTATCCTCGAGCCGTGGCTGCCCTCCGTCGTCTCGTGGGGCCGCCAGCCGCGCCTCGATTTGCCGAAGCTCGCCGCGGTGATCCGCGCGATCCCGGGGACGCCGGTGCGGATCGACGTGACCGGCCTGGTGCGCGAGTGGTCGCTGCGGCGCGCCGATGATCACGGCCTGGCCCTCCTCGTCCATGGGGACGACGTGATCGGATCCGCCTTCGCGATGGGCGTCACCGGAGGCGCGGGGCCCCGCCTCGAGGCGTACGTGCGGTGACGGCGCCGCTCCTCCGGATCCGCGATCTCGCCGTCTCTTTCGCCACCTACGGCGGGGTGCTGCAGGCCCTCGACGGCGTCTCGTTCGACGTGGACACGGGCCATGTCGTCGCGCTCGTGGGCGAGTCCGGCTGCGGCAAGAGCGCGACGGCGCACGCCATCCTGAGGCTCCTCACTTCGCCTCCGGCGCGCCTCGATCGCGGGGAGATCCGCTTCGAAGGGCGCGACCTTCTCCACCTGTCCGATCGCGAGATGCGCGCGGTGCGCGGCGGCCGCATCGGCATGGTCTTCCAGGATCCGATGACGGCGTTGAACCCCGTCTACACCATCGGTTTTCACCTGATCGAGGCCATCCGCCTCCACCGCAAGGTCTCGCGCGCCGAGGCGCAGAAGCAGGCGATCGCGGGCCTCGAGAAGGTCGGATTCCCCGATCCTGCCACGCGCATCGACAGCTACCCGCACGAGCTCTCGGGGGGCATGCGGCAGCGCGTGCTCATCGCCATCGCGCTCGCGTGCAACCCGGTGCTGCTGATCGCCGACGAGCCGACGACGGCCCTCGACGCGACGATCCAGGCGCAGATCCTCGAGCTCTTGCGCAAGCTCCGCGAAGAGCTCGGGATGAGCCTGCTCCTGATCGCGCATGATCTCGGCGTCGTCGCCTCGATCGCCGACGAGGTCGTGGTGCTCTACGCCGGCGTCGTCGTCGAGCGCGGCCCGACCGCATCGCTGCTGAAAGCGCCCGCGCACCCGTACACGCGGGCGCTGCTGCGGAGCATCCCGCCCGAGGGCGCCCAGGCCTTTCGCGTCCGCGGAAAGAAGGGCCGTAAGCTCCCGACGATCGAGGGGACGCTGCCCGATCTGCGATCGCCGCCGCCCGGGTGTCGCTTCCAAGCGCGCTGCCCCGAGGTGATCGATCGCTGCAAGACCGAGGCGGTGCCGCTCACCGATCGCCAGGGCGGCGGCGCGGTGCGGTGCTTCCTCGCCGAAGCGGCCTCGCGAGGCGCCGCATGAGCGAAGAGAAGGCCCCCGCGTCCCGTGGCCGCGCGCCCCCGCCTCCGCTCCTCCAGGTGGACAAGCTCTCGAAGCTCTTCCCCTTACGCGGCGGGCTCTTCAGCAAGCCGCGCTTCATCCACGCGGTCGATCAGGTCACGCTCTACGTTCGCCGCGGCGAGACGCTGGGCCTCGTCGGCGAGTCGGGCTCGGGCAAGAGCACGCTGGCGCGCACGATCCTCCGCCTGCACGAGCCCACGCTCGGCCGCATCCTCTTCGACGACGTCGACATCACCCGCCTGCCCGACGCCGAGCTTCGCGCCATGCGGCGGCGCATGCAGTACGTCTTTCAGGATCCGTACTCGTCGCTCAACCCGCGCATGATAGTGCGCGATCTCGTGGGCGAAGGGATCGCGATCTTCAAGCTGGCGCGTTCCTCTGCCGAGGCCGACGCGCTCGCCGCCGCGACGGTGGAGAAGGTGGGGCTGCGCTCCGACATGCTCGGGCGCTACCCGCACGAGCTCTCCGGCGGCCAGCGCCAGCGCGTCGGCATCGCCCGCGCCCTCGCCGTCGGGCCCGACCTCATCGCCTGCGACGAGCCGGTGAGCGCGCTCGACGTCTCGGTGCAGGCCCAGGTGGTCAACCTGCTAGAGCAGCTCCAGGAAGAGCTCGGCCTCAGCCTGCTCTTCATCTCTCATGATCTCCGCGTCGTCCAGTACACCGCCCACCGCATCGCGGTGATGTACCTGGGTCGCATCGTGGAGATGGGCGCGACGGCCGACGTCGCCGAGAAGCGGCACCACCCCTACACGCGCGCTCTCTTCAGCGCGATTCCCTCCCTCGACTCGGATGGCAAGCGGCGCCTCGTCCTTCAAGGCGAGCCCCCGAGCGCGCTCAACCCTCCTACTGGCTGCGCCTTTCACCCGCGCTGCCCGAAGATGGAGAAGGGTCGTTGCGACGTGGAGGCGCCGGCTCTGGAAGAGCTCTTGCCCGGGACTCACCATCGGGTCGCTTGCTGGCACCCGGAGGTGGAGTGAGCCGGAGAGGTTCGGCAGCTGCTTGACATGACACAATTCCCAGTGTGTCCTGCCCTCAGCAGCAAGGGCTTCCCAGGAGGCGACGATGTCGAGAACAGAATGGCAGCGAGCGACTTCCCGCACGGCCCGGATGGGCTCACGCGAGAAGGGTGAGAGGCGAATCGTCAGCGCCTTGACACCGCTCTTCTTGTTCTTCCTCTGCCTACTCGCCTCCGGCGGATGCACCTGCTCGGACACCGCTCCGCCCCCTTCTTCTCTTGGCCATATCCGCCTCTGCCGGACTCATCTCCCACGCCGACCCACCGCGCCCGCAAGCCCACCCGGGACGCCGACCGTCCCCGCAGGCACCCTCGCGGGAACCTTCGGCAGCACGAGCACGGGCGAAGCCACTTACTCCATGCCTCTCGTCACCGTGCCGGGGCGCGCAGGCGTGGAGCCGCAACTCACGCTCTCCTACACGAGCGCGGGGGATGACGGCGTCCTCGGCGTCGGCTTCTCCCTTACTGGCCTGTCGTCGATCATGCGCTGCCCGAGCACGCTCGCCGACGATGGAGAGATCCGCAACGTTCGATACGACGTGGGCGACAAGCTCTGTCTTGACGGCAAGCGCCTCGTTCCGGTGGGAAGATAGCCCGGGATCATCGACTATCGGACATTGCCGGACACCTTTACCAAGGTCATCGGGCATTATCCTCCCGGAGGCGAATCCACGAGCAGCGCGCTCTCGTTCGAGGCGCACTTACCCTCCGGTCTCGTCATCGAGTATGGCACCCGCGAGAGCGAGAGGCCGCTCACGCCGGACGGCGTCCCGCGCGCGTGGCTCTCCACCAAAGCCCATGATGGGCGCGGCAACGCCATGACGTACACTTACTGCTTTGCCGACGAAGACGGCTATGCGGCGGAGGTGGCGCTCGACGAGATCCGTTACACGAGCTTCGAGGGATCTCCTGCGAGAGAGGCTTCGCGCGCGGTCAAGCTCGTGTACGGAACCAAGGACGCGGCCGATCTGCGCCTACTCTACTCGGGTGGCATGGCGCTCCAGCGCTCGCTCCGCCTCGACGAGATCCAGATGGTCGGCCCGGCAGAGGCCTTGGTTCGGCGCTACGGTTTTACCTATGATCTCGGCCCGGCCACCAACCGAACGCGGTTAACCCAGGTAGAAGAGTGCGCGGGCGATGGAGTCTGCAAGCCGCCCACGCGCTTTCAGTTCAGCAGCAGCAGCGCAGGCGGGTTCGAGAAGATCGCGATGAATCTCCTGGCTCCTACCTCCGTGCGTGCGAGCCCGATGCTGCTCGACATCGACGGCGACGGGCTGGACGATCTCGTGCTGCCCGATACCAACGCAGCGCTCAGCACGCCTCAGAACCCGATCACGGAGTGGCTTGTTGCTCGCAACCACGGGGCGGGCGCTTCTCCGCCTTACCTGGCCAAGGCGGCGCTGGCCTTCTCCGAAGACTGGGCCACGGTGAACACTCCCTCGGCGCCTGCCGATCCGAAGCTCCTTCAGCCGGAGGTCGGCACCGCCATCGATTACAACCAGGATGGTCGGATGGACGTCTTGCTTCACGACGTCCACGACACCACCGACAACTGGCTCGTGCTCCTGGCCCAGCCGGACCACTCGTTCAAAGTACACGACACCGGCATTCGCCGTCCTTTCCCGCTGGGCGTCTCGCCCAAGCCACCGGTCCTGAGCAGCCCGGGTGGCTCGATGCACCTCGCCGATCTCAATGGCGACGGCGTCCCTGATCTGATTCAGTGCGAAGACCACGGGGAGGCCGCGACCGGGGATCCCAGCAAGGCGGCGTGGACGGTTCACCTCTGGACACCAGTACACGATGCGGTGTCCGCAGGCTTTGACCTTGCCGGGGAATCCTTGGCGCCGCTCGCCGGGATCTCCTGCGCTACGGAGTTTTATACCGTCGATCTCAACGGCGATGGCAAGGTCGACCTTGTCCTTCAAAGCATGCTGACGTACGGCGGGACGGAGCGGACCCCCGCCTCGACCTACAGCGCGCTCACCCGCCGCAGCGACGGGAGCTGGGAGGTGTTCGATACCAAGCTCGGCATCGTGGCGCCCGGGGGCCGCGTCGTGTTCCTCGACGTCAACGGCGACGGGCTGCCGGACGCGATGAAATCCGGCTTCTCCGATCATGCGCTCCGCACGTTCATCAACACGGGACCGACGTTTGTCGCTTTGCCGGATCCGACCCTTGGCACCGCGGGCCTCGGTGATCAAGACACCTACTTCGGGCTCGCCGCGCCGATCGACTACAACGGGGATGGCCGGCAAGAGCTGTTGATGCCGTTCCCCGGCGGCACGCTGCCCACCCACTCTGATGTGCTCCCGGCCTGGGCCATTCTTCAGGCGTCGGGCGTCGGAGATGCGGTTACCTTTTCTCTGGTCGACCCGGATCTCCCCTTCGAGGCCGCGCTCGGGGACGCCATCACGCTCGCCGATCCGCGCGGTCCGCGCATCGGCGACCTCAACGGCGATGGTGCCGAAGACGTGGTTCTGCCGCTGAGTGGGGTCTTCAACCTCTTCCAGAACCTCGCAGCGGATCAAGATCTCCTCGTCGCCGTTTCCGATGGGATGAACGCGCATGATCCCGGGGATGCGGGCTTCGTGCCCAACGTGAGCATCACCTACGGGCACCTCACCGAGGGAGAGTCGTACGCGGCCCACGCCGACGCGGCGAACGACTGCGCCTATCCCCGCACCTGCGCCGTGGGCCCGCGTCGCGTGGTCACGGGTTATGCTCTCAACAACGGTGCGGACAGCCTGCGCCACTTCGAGGTCCGCTACCGGGACGGGCGCTATGACCGCCTCGGCCGCGGGTTTCTCGGCTTCGGGGCGCGCATTGTTACCGATCTCGACACCCGCGCTGGCACGGCGGACTTTTACGATAACCGCACGGAAGCCACCGTGGGGGTCTGCACGTCTTCCCTTTCGCGGGGCAAGTCGAGCACGAATGGACGTGGGCGCCAGGGCTGCCGAGCCAGCCCACTCCGGACCAGATCGAGCTGTCGTTCACTGACTTTACACGGACGGTTGTCCCGACCAACAACGACACCACGTATTTCACCCTTCCGACGCACCGCCGGGTGCGGCGAGAGCAGGGGCTTCTCAGCGGGCCTGTCGAAGCGTACGTGCAGCAGATCGAGAAGAGCGGCGGCGCGACCTTGCTGCGGGATTCGGCGGAGCACGTGGCGGACTTCGACACGTTCGGCAATGTGCTCGCCCTGGAGGTCTCGACGAGCGGGGTCGACCTCACGCTGCATATCGACCGCACCTTCACCAACGATACGACCCAGTGGGTGCTGGGCCAGCTCCAGACGCAGAAGGAGTGCAGCACGGCGGCGATGATCTCGCAGTGCCGGACTCTTACGCGCCATACGACGATCCATGGCGAGGTCGAGAGCGCGTCGACCGCGAGCGACGACGGCAGTCCGGAGACGAAGCTTCAGATCGCCTACGCTTCGCGCGATGTCTTTGGCAACGTCCTGGAGATCACGGAGGACGACGCCTTTGGGCACCATCGGTCATCGAGCACCACCTATGATCCCGAGGGCATCTTTCCCCTCAAGCACACGAACGCGGCCGGTCATACCGTGGTCACGGAGTTCGACGCCGGGCTCGGCGTGCTCACCCGGCTGACCGATCCGAATCAGCTCGTGACAGAGCGGGCGTATGACGGCTTCGGGCAACTCGGCCTGGAAACGCGCCCCGACCGCACGCAAACGACCATCACGCGCGCCCGCAGCAAGGATGGCGGCCTGGACCAGAAGGCCTGGCGCGTGCTGCAACGGAGCACGACCACGGGCGGCGCGGACGATACCGTTGAATTCGATAGCCGGGGCCGCGCGATCCGGCGGTGGTGGCACGGTGCCGCGTCGCCCGACACCAGCGAACCACCCCGCTTGATGCAGGAGGTTGCCTACGACGCACGGGGCGAGCGCGTGGCGCGGCGCTCGGTGCCGGTGAGCGAAGGCACGCCTCCAGGCCAGCTCCTCTTCGATGTGTACGACTTCGACGCGTTCGCGCGGGAGGTGCGGCATACGTCGCCGTGGGGCGCGCTCGTGCAAACCTCGTACGATGGCGCAAAGGTGCAGATCACCGACGCGACCGCGAAACAGACGGTCGTCGTGCGCGATCCGCTGGAGCGCCCGGTGGCGGTCACCGATGCTGCCCTGGGCATCACGCACTACACCTATGGTCCCTTCGGTGCGCTGCATACGGTGATCGATCCCGGCGGCGCGCTCACGCGCACGACGCGTGACGCGTACGGGCGCGTGCGGCAGCTCGACGATCCCGATCAAGGCACCACGCACTCGGTCTACGATGGCTTTGGCGAGCTGGTCTCGTCCACGGATGCGCTCGGCCGGATCATCACCCTCGATTACGACGATGTCGGGCGCCTCGCGACGCGCGTAGATAAAGACGGCGCCCAGAGCCTCATGACCGCCTGGACCTGGGACAAGGCGGCGCACGGCCTCGGCAAGCTCCAGCAGCTCACCAGCCCCGATGGGCAGAAGTCCTACACCTACAACGGCCTTGCGCAGCTCGAGACGCTCACGCTCGACGTCGCCGGCCAGAGCGCTTCGCTGACAGCTCGGCTCGACTACGACACGTCGAGCCGGGTCGCGACGATCACCTACCCCACGCCGGCCGGCGCCGCGCCGTTCGTCGTGGCCCGGGACTATGATTCACACGGCTACGCCCACACCGTGCGTGACAGCGCCACGAATGCACCCTACTGGCGCTTGACGGACGTCGACAACGCCGGCCGCTTCCGCGAGGAGGTCTTCGGCAACGGCGTCTCCACGGAGCGGAGCTATGTCGCCGACAAGCAGAGCCTTGAGAGCATCGTCACCCACGGCGCCACGACGGTGCAGGACCTGGCCTATGGCTATGACGTCCAGCGCCACCTCGCGAGCCGCACCGACGCGCTCCAGCCGCTGAACACGACCGAGCGCTTTCGCTACGATGCGCTCTTTCGGCTGACGTGTACGTACTTCAGCCCGACAGAGAGCGCCTCGGAGCCCTGTGCGCTGGGCTATGGCTACGATCCCAACGGCAACCTCACCTCCAAGTCGGACGTGGGCACGCTCGTGTATGGCGATCCGGCGCACCCGCACGCCGTCACGAGCGCGGGAGGCGATAGCTTCGGCTACAATGCCGCTGGTAACCAGACTTCGCGCCCGGGCGGGGCGACGGTGACCTATACGCCCTTCGATCTGCCGAAGGCGATGACGCAGGGAGCCAAGACCGTCACGTTTGGCTACGACGGGGACGAGCGGCGGATCCGCAAGACCACGCCGGACGCGGAGACGCTCTACTTTGGCGATCTCTACGAGCGCGTCACCGAGGCGGCGCCTGCCGCGACGGTCCATCGGTATTACGTTCATTCGCCCGAGCGGGTGGTCGCGATCGTGACGCGCGGGGGCGCCGAGGCGGGGACGCGCTACGTGCATGTCGATCACCTCGGCTCCGTCGATGCGCTGACGAAGGAAGACGGCTCCGTGGTCGCGCGCCGGAGCTACGATCCCTTCGGCCAGCGGCGCAACCCGGAGTGGGGGAAGCCGGTGCCGGCGTCGTTTGATAGCCTGACGACGCTGGGGTTCACGGGGCACGAGAGCGACGACGAGCTCGGCCTCGTGAATATGAAGGGGCGGGTGTTCGATCCGAAGGTCGGACGGTTCTTGACGACGGATCCGATCGTGTCGGCGCCGCTCTCGGGGCAGAGCTGGAATCCGTACAGCTATGTGTTCAACAACCCTCTCTCCTATGTGGATCCAAGTGGCTTTGATCCCGCGGGCCTGGATGGTTCATCGCTGTCGGACCTGCCAGGCGGGTTTGGGCTGAGCTTTACAGGGGCCACGAAGGCGGGGCCGCCTGCGCCTCCTGCTCCGCCTCCATCAGGAGAAGGCTCGCGCGAAGGGGCGCAGGTTGGCGCGGCGGCGCGCCCGGTCGATGTGGGGACGACGGGGACCGGGGCAGGGCATGTGCCCGAGCCGGTGGCGGCGGTCGCGGTCGTGCCGTTCAGTGCGCCTGGTGGGGCGGGGGCTCCGCTTCAGTTCCCCAGTACGCCGGTGTATGGGGGCCGTTGAGGGCGCCTGGGCCGTTTGTGCCCAATGCGTTTGGGCCGGGGTCGTTTGTGGAGCCTCCGCTCCCTGGGGCGGTGCCGCTGGAGGTGCCGGGGGTGCCGACGGTGCCGGCGGAGGCGCCGGGATTGACGGTCGGCGGGGTGCTGGGCGGGGCCGTGTTCGTTCTCTCCATGGGGGCGATCTTCTCGGGGGATGCGAACCTCGATGTGCCGCGGGAGTATGATATTGTCCCGTACAAGGACAGGGCTCCCGGTTTCGAGAACCACCACGGAGTGCTGGATATTTGGGCATACCACAACGTGCCCGGTTATGACGCGAGACGCCCCGCGAACTCGACAGCGCTTCGACTCTCCGCGTCGCACCACAAGGCTACAACTGCTGTTTACCGTGTTTGGTTAAAAGAAAGAACTGGTCACGGTGTTGGTGGCTCTGTAGACTGGACAAGCGTGACACCTCGTGAGATCCTGGAACTCTCGGAGCGCCAGTTGGATGCGGCCGACGTATCGACCAGCGTACGGCTGGAGTATTATCGCCAGTTTACCAATTTCATTTATGGGCTAAAATGATGGTTACCGTCGAACGCGCACTCGAAATAGCTGACGATGCATGGGAAAACCATGGGTTCAATGTGCAATCAATTGCACCACCGCTTCAAGTGATACATCTGATCGGTCGGTTGGAATTCGAGGTGTCACTTGGCGGCGTGTACGGGTGGCTAATCAATATGGGGGAGCAAGGCCCAGACACGGTCAAGGCTCTCGAGACGGTCGGAGCCCACCAGGGCGCTGCGCTCGTGCGCGAGATGCTGGCCTTTTTTCCCGAAGGGACGCCCGCGTCCGACTGCCGCGAGCGTGTTCAGCAGATGGAAGACATCGGCGAGATCGGCGAGAGCCACTGGCGCGAGCTAGGCAATCGTCTGCTGACGTGGCCGGAGAACATCTACGCGCTGCTGGAGAAGTTCATCGCAGAGCATGAAGCCGACTTCTCCTGAAAGACCTCAGAAATCGCCTGCGCCCCGCAAGGAACAGCCATGATCTTCCGCACCGGCTACCTCACCGTCGGCCGCTTCCACGGCGCACCCCTCCGGATCCACTGGACCACGCCGATCGGCGCCTATGTGTTCACCGGCGCCGCCTACGTCCCCGGCGCGTGGCTCGGCTTCCTGCTCCTCGTACTGGCCCACGAGATCGGCCACGCCGTGCTGGTGCGGCACTTCCGCTGTCGGATTGTATCCATCGACGTCCACGGCCTCGGGGGCGTGTGCTCCTGGCAGGGCGGCGCCGGCGAGCAGCAGCGCGCCACGATCGCCTGGGGCGGCGTTCTGGGGCAGCTCATTCTCCTGTTCCCCGCGCTCCTGCTGGCCAAGAGCGTTGACCCGGCGAGCTACCCTTTCGTCGCCCAGCTCATCTCTGCGTGTACCGCCACGAACGTGTTGATGATGTTGTTGAACCTGCTCCCCGTACACCCGTTCGATGGGGCCGAGGCGTGGCGGCTGTTCCAGGTCAAGGATTTGTTCCGCGGGGGACGCGACCGCGACCGGCAAGCGCGAATGAGGGCCATCCAGCGAGAGCTGGACGAGATCGAAAAGAGCTCCAGGGAGGAACGCAGGAAGGGAAGCTCGCCCCGAAAGCCGCCGAAGCACACGTCGACGTTGAACTGAGCTGAGCAAGCCCTCGCCTCGGCGCAAGCTCGACCCCCGCGCCGCGAGGCCCCGAGTGCGCCGGTGCAAGCGCTTCCCAGCGGTTGGCGCGGCCACATTTGCGCCGACGCAACCGCCCCCGGCCAGTCGCGCGCAGGCTCTTGCGTCGGCGCAAGCCGGCCCCGCGCTCGTCCGGCGAGCGGCTCGCAGCGGCGCAAGGCCTCGCGACCCCTCCCGCGCTGGCCCTTGGCGTCGCTGCAAGGCGCGCCTCGGGCCTGGTTGCGCGGCAAAAGCGCGGCGGGAGCGCTGGCCCCCGCCCGTTGATCAAGGCGTCGGCGTCTCGCCCTCCGCGGGCGTTGCGTCGTCGGGATCGTCTGCTTGCTCCGCCGCCGAGCGGGCGCGCACGTCGTCGAAGAAGAGGTCTTGCATCGGCGTGTCGCGAGGAAACTCGGCGCTGACTCGGCTGGTGATCTCGGCGTAGGTCGTGAGAAAGACCTCCTTCGCGACGTCGCGCACGGCGCGCAGGTTGGTCGCGACTTGCCCGGCGTTCGTGCGCCCGTCGATTGCCTTCTTGTAGGCGAGGTGATGTTGCCCGATGGCCTTGGCCTCGACGAGCGCGTCGGGCCAGAGCGGGGCGAGCGCCGCGAGCCGGCCTTCGAGGCTCACCATCCGCTCGACTTGGGACAGGCCGACGAGGCGAATGAGCGGGGCCGATCCCTCGGGGAAAGCCTGCGCCGCGATGGCGCCTCCCTTCTTTCCGTCGGCAAGCTCGGCCTTCTGCTGGGTCGTGCGGATACGCCGGTCGGAGGCGAAGTTCTCGTACTTGACGTCGACGCGGGTCGGGAGAATCGCCTTCACGGCGGCTGCGTACTTGGCCTGGGAATCTTCCAGCGACTGCGCAGCTAGGGTGAGCTTCTCGGCGAGCGGGGCGAGCCCCGGGGTGCCGGGAAACTTGCCGAGCATCCGAGCGCTGTAGCCGGCGAGGTCGAGACACTTGGTGACAGGGGTGTTCTTCGTGGGATTCTGCATGATAGGCCCTCCGTCCACCGACGATGCGGGACGGGACGACTCCCTGTCAAGTTTTAGTTTGCGGCGCTCGCACGCCGCGGCTAGGAAGGGCGCATGTCCGACCCCCAATCCAAAGCCCTCTTCGAGCGCGCGCGCGCCCTCATCCCCGGCGGCGTCAACAGCCCCGTACGCGCCTTTCGCGCCGTGGGCGGCGAGCCGATCTTCATCGCCCGCGCCAAGGGCGCCCGCCTCTACGACGTGAGCGGCGGCGAATACGTGGATTTCGTCGGCTCCTGGGGCCCAGCGATCCTCGGCCACGCGCACCCGGACGTCGTCCGCGCCGTGCAGGAGGCGGCCGAGCGCGGCCTCTCCTACGGCGCCCCCACGGCGGGTGAGGTCACCTTTGCCGAGGCCGTGCGCTCCCTCTACCCGAGCATCCACAAGATGCGCTGCGTCTCCAGCGGCACCGAAGCGACGATGAGCGCCATCCGCGCCGCCCGCGGCTTCACCAAGCGCGACTGCATCGTCAAGTTCGAGGGCTGCTATCATGGCCACGCCGATCACCTCCTCGTCAAGGCCGGGAGCGGGCTCGCCACCTTTGGCGTCCCCGACTCGGCCGGCGTCCCCGAGGGCACCGCGCGCACGACGTTGACGCTCCCCTACAACGACGTCCCCGCGCTCAAGGCCCTCTTCGCCGCGCGCGGCGCGGAGATCGCCGCGGTGATCGTGGAGCCGGTGGTCGGCAACATGGGCTGTGTCCCGCCGGCCCCGGGGTTCCTCGCGGCGATCCTCGACGTTTGCAAGGAGCATGGATCCATATCCATCTTCGACGAGGTGATGACGGGCTCGCGCCTCGCCCGCGGCGGCGCGCAGGAGCTTTATGGCCTCGTCCCCGACATGACGGCGCTCGGCAAGATCATCGGCGGCGGCATGCCGCTCGCGGCCTACGGCGGGCGCGAGGAGATCATGAATTGTATCGCCCCGCTCGGCCCGGTCTACCAGGCAGGGACGCTGAGCGGCAACCCTTTGGCCGTCGCCGCCGGGCTCGCCACCATCGCTCATCTCACCCCGGATCTCTATACCCGGCTGGAGTCGCTCGGCGCGGCCCTCGAAGCCGGCCTGCGCGAGGGCGCGAAGGCCGCGGGCGTGGCGGCGACGGTGCAGCGCGTGGGCTCGATGATCACGCTCTTCTTCCGCGACGGCGCGGTGCGATCGTGGGACGACGCGGTCACGAGCGACACGAAGCGATTCGGCGCCTGGCACGCGGGGATGATCGCCCGGGGGATCTACTGGCCTCCTTCGCAGTTCGAGGCCGCGTTCCTCTCCGGCGCCCACACCGAGGCCGACATCGAACGAACCGTGAAGGCCTCGCGCGAGGCGCTCGCGGCGTAGCGCCCGCTCGGCGCGCGGACCGCAGGAGTGATCTTACTTCTGCTTCGCCAGCTCGACGATCGCCAGGAACTCGGGATCGTCCTTGATCGCGGCAAACCCGGCTTCGAGGGCGATCTTCTCCGGGTTCGGGAGCTTGCGCTTCACGGCCTCACGGAGCTGGGCGAGGGCTCGTGCCTTGTCGCCCTTTTTGGCGGCGACGAGGGCGAGGCCGTAAGGGCACGTCGCGGCGCCGGGGATCACCTCGCAGATGTGCTGGAAGGTCCCCTCGGCGTCCTGGAGCTTGTCGGCGGCGAGGTAGATTGTGCCGAGCGTGTAGAGGACCGGCTCCTCGTTGCCGCGCAGGTGGCCGGCCTCTTCGCCGTGAGAGACGGCGCACTTGAGGTCCTTCAGCTCCAGGCAGGCGCGGGCGACGTTGAGGTGCGAGACCGCGTCCTTCGGGCTGACGCTCACCAGCATCTCGAACTGGTGACGAGCGGCGGCCCAGTCTTTCTGGCGCGTAGCGATCATCGCGAGGCCGAGGAAGGCTTCGGAGAGGGAGCGCGGCTCTTCGCCCTTGGAGAGGGCCACGGCCTTGTCGAAGTCGACGCGGGCGTCGTCGAGGCGGTCGAGCTCGAAGAGCGCCTTGCCGCGGAGGATGACGAGCGGGACGTTGTCTTTTTTGATCGCCAGGCCGTCGTCGCACTCCTTCAGCGCCGAGGTGGCATCGCCGCCGCGGAGGAAGGCGTTGGCGCGCGTACGGTGCTCGGCCGCCTGATCCATGCAGCCCACGAGGCCGAGGCCCGACGACGCGACGAGAAACGAGGCAACGAGGGGGCGGAGACGTGAAAGAACTTCGCTGCGGGTCATGGACCGGCCGGGTCTAGTGCTGGGCTCAGGGACGGTCAAGCGCAGGCGGCGGCGCCGCGTGAATCGTCACCGGTCGCGCGAGCGGGAGCGCGGCGCGCGGCGGCGCCCCCAGCAGCGCCGATTGCGATGGAGCGCGCTCAGGCGTACCCTCGGCCCCCGCTCTCGAGCCCCTCCTTTCCTCTCGCGCCCTGCGCGGCGAGCATGCTTCCCGAGGTTCCCCATGTTGCGACGCCGAGACTTCCTCCGAGCCACCGTGATCACCGCCGGTACCGCCCTCCTCCCGGGCTGCGGCGACGAACCCACGCCCCCGGGCCCGATCAAGCCCCTCGTGGACGGCGCCCCGCTCTTCCCGCAATCCGTCGCCTCCGGCGACCCCCGAGCCGACAGCGTGATCCTCTGGGCCCGCGTCGAGGATCCCGATCAAGCGACCGCCGATCTCACGCTCGAGGTCGAGCTGGCGACCGACAAGGACTTCAAGTCCAAGGTCAGCCTCGGAGCGGCCCAGGCCACGGTGAAAGCCCTCTCGAAGTACGATCACTGCGCCAAGGTGAAGATCACCGGCCTCATGCCGGCGACGATTTATTATTATCGCTTCATCTACACCCAGGGGGAAAAGAACCTCGTCTCCCAGGTCGGGCGCACCCGGACGGCGGCGGCGGCGGACGCGGACGTCCCGGTGAAGTTCGCCTTCGTGTCCTGTCAGGACTTCATCGGGCGCTATTACAACACCTACATCGCGCTCGCCAAGGAAGAGGTCGACTTCGTCGTTCACCTCGGCGACTACATCTACGAGACCACGGGGGATCCCAGCTTCCAGACCTCCACGCCGGATCGGGCCATCAAATTCACCGACGAGAAGGGGGCGCTCGCGCTCGTCGACGGGAAGACCACGTACTACGCCGCCAAGAGCCTCGACAACTACCGCCAGATTTACCGAGCGATCCGCGGCGACAAGAACCTGCAGAAGGTCCACGAGCGCTTCGCGATGATCGCCATCTGGGATGATCACGAGTTCGCCAACGACTGCTACGGTGACACCGCCACTTACTTCAACGGTCTGCAGGACGAGACCGATCCTGCGCGCCGTAAGGCCGCCAATCAGGCGTGGTTCGAATACCAGCCGGTCGACTACCTGGGCGCGCCGGACTTCGCCTACGATCCCGCCGTGGCCGTCCCCGGCGACCTCGAGATCTGGCGCGACTTCTCCTTCGGCAAGCACGTTCATCTGGTGATGACCGACCTCCGCGCCCACCGCGTCGACGGCCTCGTCCCCGAGGACGCGCTCCCCGGCGCCGTCGCGGTGGATCAGGCCGCGCTCACCGCCGAGGTGGGCTCGATTCCGGTGCTGGCCACACCCTACATCGACGTGGCCACGTACCAGGCCGGCGTCTTCAAGACGAAGCTCGTCGCCGCGGCGAAGACGGTTGGCTACGATCCCGCGAAGATCACCGGCAAGATCTCGGTCGCCTTCATCAACGCCATCGGCGTGAAGGTGAACCCGAGCTTGCCCGTGGCCGATCAAATCCCGATGATCGACCCGACCCTGCCGGCGCTGGAGCGAGGCTACAGCTTCGGGGATCTCGGAAAGAACAGCTATTACAGCTCGATCGGCACGCGCTACCTCGCCGTGAAGGACCCCTTCGAGACCTTCGCGTCGATCGCCTACAAGGCCTCCAAGGCGTCCCAGGAGGTGATGGGCGTGGAGCAAGAGGCCTGGTTCCTGAGCACCATCCAGGGCTCGAAGGCCACGTGGAAGGTGTGGGGCAACGAGTACCCGCTCTCCCAAATTGCCATCGATCTCTCTCCGTTCCCCCTCCCCGCCGCCTTCCAGCGGAGCTTCATGATGGACCTCGACTCGTGGGACGGCTTCCGCGACAAGCGGAGCGAGCTGATCGGCAAGCTCGCCGACGTGAGCGGCGTGGTCGCGGTGACCGGCGATATCCACGCGTTCTTCGCGGGCACGCCGGCGACCACCGACGGCAAGAAGAAGATCGTGGAGTTCGTCGGCGGCGCCGTCTCCTCAGGCACCTACGTGGACCTGCTCCTCGGCACCGTGCGGAGCGATCCGGTGCTGAGCAGCGTCGCCGGCGCGGACATGCTGGCCCAGCAGATTGACACGCTGCTCACCTCCAAGGACGCCAAGACCAATCCCTTCCTCGGCTATACCAACTCCACCTCTCACGGGTACGTGGTGGTCGAGGCCGGCGCGAAGGAGCTCGTCGCCACCATGCACCTCATCCCCGGCAATCAGGTGATCAACGACTACACCGGGAAGGAAGAGACGCTCGCCAAGTTCCTCAAGCAGCTCACCTTCAAGACGGTGGTCGGCGGGAACGAGCTCTACCAGCAGATCGACGGCGCCTGGAAGAAGTGGGATCCGACGACGCTGGACTGGGTCTGAACACCATGTTCGACTCGATTCGCACCTTGCTCCATCGAGCCATCACCACCCCGCGCGGCGACGCGCTCGCGCCTCTCCGCCTGCCCAAGCAGGCGGCCCGGGGCCTCAACGAGCTGCTCGGCGAGCCCCTCTGCTCGGCCGAAACGCTCGAGAAGCGTCGCCTCGAAGAGCAGCAGCGCACCGAGCGGCTGCTCCACCCCGTCTCCACGACCAGGCGCGCGCCCACCGCGGTGACGATCTATTTCGAGAAGGATCGCAACGCGCGCGAGCTCACCCGGGTGAGTGAGGTGCTCGCGGCGCAAGGGATCACGCCGAAGCTGCTCGACGTGTCCGGCGACGAGGCGACGATCTCCTTCGTGATGCGCGAAGCAAAGTGCGAGCGCGATGAGCTGCCGGTGGTGTTCGTGGGTGGAGCCGCGATCGGCGGCTTCCGCGAGCTTGTGGCCTTCGATACCAGCGGCGAACTGAAGAAAGCGGTGTTCGGCTCCTGATCGCCCCAGGAAAACTTCAGCGCGCGCCGAGGCTACCCGCGTGATGTGGTAGCCTCGGCTTCGGGGGGAGTTTTCATGACGATCACGTTTCAGGTCTCCGACGTGGAGCGCGCGACGGCGCCGCTCCGCATGCGCGATCAAGAGGCGCCGCGCGCGCTGCTCGGCCGCCCCGTGGAAGCGTGGGGCGGAGGCGCCCCGGTCGTCTTCCCCGTGCACGATCACGGGCTCCTTCGCGCTGTCCAGTGGGCGTTCGCCGGCCACTATCCGCTCGTGCTCACGCCCGACGCCGTGTGGCTGTGCATCGCCCAGGGCTTCGCGCTGCACCTGAACGCCGACGCCGAGCGCCTCCGCGACAAGCTCGGGCGCCACGAAGGGCGGGTGAAGATCGCGATCCGCCGCGACGACTTCCGCAAGGGCTCCCCGGAGAACCCCTGGCCCGAGGTCTTTCAGGCGTTCTCGGACGGCATCGCCGAGCACCTCGGCCAGCAGCGCGATCTCGTGGTCTGCGACTTCTCGACGACCGGCCCGTGCGAGCGCGCCGCCTCGGAGATCGTCCTGATGGACGCGATGAAGCAGCTCTTCGAGTACTCGTTCCTGACCATGTGCGGTATCCCGGCAATCACGCTCGAGGGCACGGCGGACGACTGGCGCTCAATCCGCGATCGCGCCGAGGTGCTCCGCGAGTACGAGCTTGGCTGGTGGATCACCGGCCTCGCCCCGGTGCTCGATCAGCTCGTCGCGGCGGCCGAGGGGCGCCCTGACGTGGAGTTCTGGCAATCCCTGTTCAAGCTGAGCAATGGATCGGGCGGTCCTTACGTCACCGGGTGGATCAACGTGCTCTTCCCGTACCTCCGTGCCGGGAAGAACGGCGCCCTCCAGCCCAACAAATCCGTCACGACCTGGGCGCAGGGCATGGGCGATCCCTTCGGCGGCGGCCCCAAGCACAGCTCGATTCCAGTCGGCCTCTCGCTGGCTCCCTTCGAATGGCACCACCTCGAGCAGAGCTTCTCGATGGAGCTCCTCGGCGGCTTCGTCGGCGTCGCGCAGGACGCGGAGACTCTGGCCCTGCGCCCGGTGATCGGCTGGGCGGTGCGCGACGCGGACGACATGACTCCTCCGTTGGCCGTCCAGTCCTTCCCCGCCGGAGACGCCCGCGGCGTCGCGGTGATCGCCGGCCGCATTTCGCGCGGCGAGTCCTTCACCGTGGAAGAGACACTCCACATCTCCGAGCGCGTCGCCGCGATCAGCGGGCGGATCGGCGTCCCCCTGCAAAGCGTCCTGCTCGACGGCGCGCCGCCGCCCATCCCTTATACCCCGATCGCCGCGCGGCTCGTGATCGGCATTCCGCGCGCCGCCGCGGGCGTCTCCGAGAACCGCTTCCTTCCCATCGAGGACCTGTATCAAACGCTCGCTCCAGCGAACGCCCTGGACGCGGCGATCTGGGAAGAGATCGCCGCTGTGGTGCCCGGCGGCCTCGCCCCGGAGACCGCGGTTCACTTCGTCTGTTACGGCGACAATTGCCGGGGAACGCTGATCTTCGGCGCGATGACGGACGACGTGGGCCGTGATCCCAAGTCTCCCTGGCTGCACTCGAACGGACACCGCAGGGGCTTGCGCGGCGTCAAGGTGGCCGAGGTCAGCGCGCGCGGGCCACGGCACGTGGTGCTCGACGCCTCGGCCGAAGCGCGCGAGGCGAACGCGGGCGCGGCGCTGGCGGCCGGGATCAAGGCGGGCGCGGGGTGCTATTACCCCATGGCCCGGCGCACCTGAAATCCCTTGGGTGCAAATCTCAGCTTGCAGGGGAGTCCCGTCAGCGAACCACCCGGGAGTCCCCCCAATCGCCCGGGGGAACGAGGACGGGCAAGCTTCCGCGTGACCCCGAA
>Ga0209181_10001204_pt1 | contig 45948 bp, 36 predicted proteins | sample MAT05_FD_187208 | JGI IMG/M metagenome (GOLD analysis project Ga0209181, IMG submission 187208) | Freshwater microbial communities from Lake Fryxell liftoff mats and glacier meltwater in Antarctica - MAT-05 (SPAdes) (version 2) | ecosystem: Environmental > Aquatic > Freshwater > Ice > Liftoff... | reverse complement strand
AGCCAATGAATGCGCGCATCCGGCCAGCGACGCCGGACGCGGGCGACGGCGGGCAGCGTGTGGACGACGTCACCGAGGGAGCTCGGCTTGACGATGAGGATCGAACGCGGGTCCGTCACCATGGGGATTCCCCTCCGACCGGCGCACTTTGCCTAGCGACCTTCGCGAAGTCTCGATGCGAGGCGGTGGGGGAGGCCGGCATCGATGATCTTTTGCTGGGTCCGTTCGATGTCGTATTCGAGCCGGCGCAATTCGATGCGGTGCTCCTTGGCGTGGTAGATCACGTAGCCCGCACGCCAATCGCCATCGCGCGGCTGCCCGACGCTGCCTGCATTGATGAAGTATTTCTTCCCGGGTTCGACGGAGATATTCTCCCAGTGATCGAGCGTGAGGACGTGGTGGTCGCGGACGTATGCGCGCGGAACATGGGTGTGACCGTAGAAGCAAACCTGTGTGTGCTGATAGCTGAAGCTCGCGCCGGCATCGAGCTGGTTGAGGACGTAGCCCCACTTGTGCGGCGTATCGAGGGTGGCGTGGACGACCGTGAAATCGCGCACCTGGCGCACGAACTTGAGCGCATCCAGCCACTGCACGTCCGCAGGTTCCAGCTTGGTCCGCGTATAGGCGATGCCCTCATTGGCGAGGCCCGAGACGTTGGTGGGATGGGTGTCGAGGCAGGCCAGTTCGTCGTGATTGCCCTTCACCGTGGGGCAGTCCAGCGCACGGACGATGTCGAGGCATTCCTTCGGGTTCGCATTGTAGCCGACGATGTCGCCGAGGCAGACATGGTGCGTGCATTGGCGCGCCTTTGCGTCCGTCAGGACTGCGTCAAGGCCCTCGAGGTTTGAGTGGATGTCTCCGAAGATGGCTACTCGCATGCGTTATTCCGGGGGAAGTCGATACTTGGGAGGTATATCGACTCTTTTCTCGGGGGGAATTCTTAATTTTCGTTCCATGAGCTGCAGGCGTTTGAGGAGCGTATCCAGCCATTCCTGTTCCCCTTCGTTGTAAAGTGCGAGCAGTCTTTCATAGGCCTCGCGCTCCCGCCCGGGGACCTCGGTGAGGAGATAGGCGGCGAAGCGCCGGGTGTAGTCGAGCCGCCCGGGGCGCTTCGATGCTTCGTCGTATGCGGCGGCGGCCTTTTCCGGGTCTTTGAACTTGTCGCGATAGAGCATCCCGAGCCGGTCGCAGAGTTCCCAGTTGTCCGGATTGTTCTCGATGCCCCGAAGCAGGAAATCCTCTCCAAGCTTGAAAAACTCGAGCATCTGCCGGCGACGATCGACTTCGTCCTCCACGTGATTCTGGACGTGCGCGGCTCCATTCCACGCCATGTGCCATGCGCTGATGTCCCAGAAAAGTACCCGGCGCGGCTGCATCGCGGTGCAGGTGTCGAAGAGCAGCTTCATCCTGCCATACTGCACATCCTGCCAGGCGATGTGCGCGCGAATCCACAGCAGATCGGCGACCGCCGCCCGCAGTCCGCCGAGTGCCGCGATGAATCCGGCCTGCCCGGCCTGCTGCCGGAGACTTGCGCTCGCCTTGAATCCGCCCAGTCGCGCGTTCTGCATGCTCCTCTCAAGGCGCGCTTCCAGCGGGAGCTTGATGATTCCCCACACCAGCAGCACGAGGATGGCGAGGATGCGGCCCTTCATTGCGTGGGTTGAGAGGCGAGAGGCGGCAGCAACGCCCAACGTCCAGGGAGGACGAGGCATCGGGCTTGGGTTTCCGTCCTTGGGCGTTGGGAGTTGGGCGTTGGACGTTGGGCGTTGAAATTCCCGCGCCTCTCAGCCTTCACCTCCAAACTCTCAACGACCGCTCTCATAGTTCTCGCCACGCGAAGAGCAGGTAGCCGACCAGCAGATAGATCGCCACATATCCAGCGCCCAGTGCCGCGACACGGAGGAAGATCTCGCCGCCCACCGTCACCCCGACAGCGATGTCATCCACGACATTGAAAAGCTGCATGTCCGGGAAGAACACCGTGACGATCCGCAGCAGGATCGCGAAGTGAAACGGCACATCCGCTGCGCCGAACGGCCCCTGCCAGACGCTGCGCGCAATCGGCACGAGATGACCGACGATGATCATCATCAGCGCCGAGATCACCGTGAACAGCCACGACGTGGCGAAACAGGACAGCATCAGCGTGAGCCCCGCGCAGACGAGCGCGCGGACGAAAAGCACCCCGATGCCGCCGAAGAGCGTCGGAGTGAAAGTCCCCGCCTTGATCGCCGCAATCTGCGCCACGGCGCGCTGCGCGGACTCGTTCATCTCGATGCCCGCAATCTCGCGCCCCTGCCAGTAGGCGAGCACGGCGGTAAAGACCGCGGTCATCAAGAGCGTCGCGATGAACAGCATCAGCGCCACGCCGATGAGTTTGCCCACGAGATACTCGAAGCGCGCCACCGGCTTCGCGAGGATCGTGTAGAGCGTGCGATCCTCCATGTCCTTTGGCAGCAGCATCGCAGTCGAGAGCACGGCGAGCAGCATGGTGAAAACGGACATCGCACCCAGGCAGACATCCATCACGGTCTGGAGCTGTCCCTGGAACGAAAGTGACGCCAGCGCCAGCGATGCGCCGATCAGAATCACCGCAAACAGCACCATGAAATAAAACACCTTCTGCCGCACCAGATCGCGGAACGTATTGCCCGCGATGGCGCCGACGCGCCGGAACGAGAAGAGCTTGTGTGCGGAGGCGTGGACGGCGTCGGCGGTCGTGGGGTCGGCGGTGCTCATTTCTTTTCTCCGGTCACTTCCAGGAAGTAGCGCTCCAGATTCTGCTGCGGTTTGTGCGTGCCGATCACCCGCGCACCGGACGACTCCGCGCGCTGGCGCAATTCGGCGAGCAGTGCGGGAGTCGCATTCTCCAGCACCAGTTCGGTCTGGTTCTCGATGGAGATCAATTCTTCCAGCGCGCCTTCGCGGAGCAGTTCGCCGTGATGCATGATCCCGATCCGGTCGCAAATCTCCTGCACCTGGCTGAGCAAGTGCGAACACAGCATCACCGTGATTCCCCGTTCCTTCAGTCGCAGGATCAGGTCGCGGATTTGCCGCGAGCCGGCGGGATCGACTCCCGCCGTCGGTTCATCCAGCACGAGCAGCCGCGGTTCCTGCACGAGCGCCTGTGCGAGTCCGATGCGCTGGAGCATTCCCTTCGAATATCCTCCCACGCGGCGGTCCGCGGCATCTTCGAGCCCGACGAGGGCCAGCAATTCGCGGGAGCGCTCGCGCAGCATTTTTCCTCCGAGCCCGCAGAGCTTGCCGTAGAAGGCGAGCGTCTCGGAACCCGTGAGGAACTTATAGAAGTACGGGTTCTCCGGCAGGAATCCCACCGCCTCGCGGCTCTCCACATCGCGGCTGTCGCGGCCAAAAATGAACGTCTTCCCCGAGGTCGGCGTCACCAGCCCGAGCACGATTTTCATTGTCGTGCTTTTGCCCGAGCCATTCGGTCCGAGCAGCCCATACACATGCCCGGCCTCCACCGTCAGATTCAGGTTCCTCACGGCCGTGACCGTGCTCCGGTCAAAGACAGACGGATTCCTGAACTCCTTCGTCAGGTTCTCGATCGAGATGGCAGGGGTGGACATCAGCCTCGGATTCGCCGTCGCGGGGCAGTCCTGCGGGTCAACCTTGCAGCGTCTTGAAGCGTGCGCCGACAAACTCCCAGTGGATCACATCCTGGAAGGCCTTCACGTAGTCCGCGCGCCGGTTCTGATACTTGAGATAGTACGCGTGCTCCCACACGTCGATACCCAGCAGCGGCTTGCCGCCTGTGCTCAGCGGTGAGTCCTGGTTCGGCGAATTTTCGATTGCGAGCTTGCCACCGCGCAACACCAGCCACGTCCAGCCGCTCCCGAAAACCTTCATCGCACTTTCCGCAAAGTGTTCCTGCCACTTCGCCACCGAGCCGAATCCCTTCTCGATCGCCTTCAGCACATCGCCCTGCGGTCCGCCCGCGCCTTTTTTCAGAAGCTGCCAGAAGAGCGTGTGATTGAAGTGTCCGCCGCCCTGATTCCGGATGTCGTTCCGCACGGCCTCAGGCACGGCATCGAGATGCTCGATGAGATCCTCGATGCTCTTGCTCGCGAGCGACGGCTCCTTGGCGGCCGCCGCATTCAATTTCGCCACGTAGGCAGCGTGATGCTTGTCGTGATGAATCTTCATCGTCTCCGCGTCGATCAGCGGTTCGAGCGCTTCGTAATCGTAGCCGAGCGGCGGTAACTTGAAGACCTCCGGCGGAGTGGCGACCGTTTGAGCGAGCGCCGCCGAGGCGGCGAATGCTCCAGTGGTCAGGGCGATGGTCTTGATGGCTTCGCGGCGGGTGAAGGTATGCATGTTGGAGGATCGAGTGGGACGTTCCGTATAATCCGCCAGTCGGAAAAATACCAGTGCGAAGCTTGGCCGGTCTCCGGCGGGGTGTGCTTGCAAGACGGTCCACAGTCAGCCGAGGCGAGGCGGGGGAAAGTGGCACAGCCCGTCCCGGCTGTGGGTCCAGCGGGCGTCCCCGCCCGCTGCCCGAATGAAGCCGCGGGACCGCTGCCCGCGAAGCTGCCGGAGAGTGCGCCGCACTGCGGGCAGGATGCCCGCAGGCCCCACAGCCGGGACGGACTGTGCCACTTTCCGCGCCCACTGGATCCGGGAACTGCTTTCAATCAGACCCCTCCGGCAACCGTGATTCAATGGCAGTCCAAAGGCTGGTTGCCGGGCAAAGCCGAGCGGCGCGCGAGTGCCGCGAGGCTTTGGATTGCGGGGGCTTGACTCCGCTTTGGCTTTGCGGAGGACCGATGAGTGAAATCACGCAATGTGCCGCGCGGACGAAAGGCGCTGCGTTGCCTTGCGGGGCAACTGTGAATTTGCGCGTCGGACCCGCGGCGAGGGAAAAGCGGCGTCAAGCCGCGCGCAGTCCAAAGGCTGACGCCACGCCCTGCGCAACCATCATTGCTCATCCAGTGGACTCACTTTCAATCACACCCGTCTCAGGCGGGGGTGCGATTGGAAGCGGCGCGAAAGCCGAACGCCGGGGAGAAATGGCATCCCCGCTTTACAGATCGCGGGCGCGGCTTTACGTGCTGCCGCCAGCAATGAAAGTCCCTCTCGCCTACGGTCGCGGTCATCTCGATGTCGAATTTCCCGATGACCGTACCACGGTGATCGAACCTTCGCCCCAGGCGGCGGTGGGCGATGAGCACACGACGATTCTTGCGGCGCTGGATGCGCCGGTTCAGAGCGCCCCGCTGCGACAGCTCGTGGGGCCGGAGAGCAACATCGTCATTGTCCACACGGATATCACCCGCGCGACGCCGAACGACCGGCTCATCCCGTGGCTGCTGGCCTATCTCGAAAGCGCGGGAGCAAAGCGGGAGAACATCACCCTTTTGAACGGCCTCGGCACTCATCGACCGAACACGCAGCAGGAGTTGGAACAGATGCTGACGCCAGCGGTCGTGGCGAACTATCGCTGCATCAATCACGAGCCGGAGAATGACGCCGCGCTGGTGCAACTCGGCGTCACGCGGACTGGAGCGCCTGCGCTGATCAACCGGCACCTCGTGAGTGCCGACGTCCGCATCATCACGGGATTCATCGAGCCGCATTTCTTTGCCGGCTTCAGCGGCGGGCCAAAGGGGATCATGCCGGGCGTGGCGGCGCTGAAGACGGTGATGAGCAATCACGGCGCGCAGAACATCGGCGACCGGCGCAGCACTTTCGGTGTGACGGAGGGGAATCCGATCTGGGAGGAGATGCGCGACATCGCGCTGCGTGTCGGGCCGAGCTTCCTGGTGAATGTCGCGCTCAACGAGCAACGCAGGATCACCGGGGTTTTCGCGGGCGACCTCATCGCGGCGCACAAGGTCGGCATCGAGTTCGTGCGTGCGAGCGCGATGCAGCGCGTGGAGAAGCCCTTCGACATCGTGGTGACGACGAACAGCGGATATCCGCTCGATATGAATCTCTATCAGGCGGTGAAGGGGATGCGCGCCGCGGATCTCATCGTGAAGGCTGGAGGGCTGGTCATCATCGCCGCCGAGTGCTCCGAGGGCGTTCCGGCGGGGAGCCCGCACGACAGATTGCTGCGCAGCGTGCGGAGCGGCGAGGAGCTGCTGGAGAAAGTGGGCGCGCCCGGCTTTGTCTGGCCGGAGCAATGGCAGGGGCATATCCAGAGTCTGATTCAGCGCCGCGCGGAGGTTCAGGTGTTCACAGCGATGGATGACGCGATGGTCAGGGCCGCGCACCTTGTCCCATGCCGGGACATCGCCGCCGCTGTGCGTGCGAGACTCGGAGCGCGCCCGAACGGCCAGCGCATCGCCGTCCTCCCGCAGGGGCCGCTGACCATTCCGTATCTCGCGCAGCAGTGAATCGATCCCGGGAGGATGGCACGGCGTTTTTTCGACCGCGGGCGGGCGGCATTTCCCGTGGCACTGTGAAACTAGCATTGGCACGCGGTCTGCGCGGACGATAAGGTTCAGAAAGAATTCACCACGTGCAGCCCGCCGATACGCTACTGGCACCGGAACTCGAACAAGCGAGGAAGCGCCGCCGCATCTGGTCGGTGGTGGGATGCATCGTGCTCGCCGCGCTCCTGGTGGGTGTGGCGGAGTATCGCGCGGTTCACGGCTGGGTGCAGGGTGTACGGTCCCGGCGGATGGCGGCGAAGGCGGAGTCGGAGCTGCTTGCGGGAAATCTCGAACAGGCCGCGGCCAAGGCGAAGAGCGCCTATCTGATCAAACCCGGCGAACCTTCCGCGATCCGGATCGCTGCTCGGGTGCAGGGACTCATCGGGCAGCCGGGCCTGGCGGTGGCGCTGTGGCGGCAGTTGCTCCAGACCGGTGCGATGAAACCCGAGGACCGGCGGCCCTACGCCGAGTCGCTCCTGATGTCCGGGGCCGTGGTCGATGCTGGAATGGAAACCGAGACCTTGCTGCGGGATAATCCCGGGGACGCTGCCATTCACCGGCTGGGTGCGCGATGGGCGGCGACCTCCGGCGATATCAGACGCGGGCTCGACCTTGCCGCCAGGGCGATCCGCATCGAGCCCGACAACCTGGAGTCGCGCCTGCTGCTGGCGGTCCTGCAACTGGGCGCGGGAGGCGACCGATTGCGTGAGGAGGCGATCCGGACCCTGCTACAACTCGGCGGTGAAAAGACGCGGGAGGGAATCGAGGCGCTCAAGCGTCTGGCCACCCTGCCGGGTCTCAGCAAGGAAGTGGCGGAAAAGGCGATCGCATTGATCCGCGAGCATCCGCTGGCGACTGAAGAACACCGGTTCCAGGCGCTCTCTTTGGAACTCGCGATTCGTCCCGGCGAACGCACGGCGATCCTCGATGCCACCGTCAAGCAGTGCCAGAATGCGGAACCGGGGGCGAAACGCGGATTCGGCGTCTGGCTGAATGCGCAGGGCGAGCATGAGCGGATGCTCCTCGCCATTCCGATCGTCGAGGGATTCAAGCGCAAGGATCTGCTCCTCGTGTGCCTCGATGCGCTGGCGTCGCTGAAGCGCTGGGATGAAATCGAACGGATCCTCGGGATGAACGGCGCACCCCTCGACACCGTGTACAAGGAGCTTTTCCTCGCGCGCTCAGCCGTGGAATTGGGCAGCCAGACGGTGGCCGACTTGCACTGGAAGCAGGCGCACCTCGCGGCGGGCCCATCGACCGAGCAGATGCTCTTCATCGGGAACTATGCGGAAAAGATCGGGCGCCTCGAAAATGCGGAAGCCGCGTTTACCTCCCTGAGCATGAACGCCGATACGGCGCGGGTCGCCTTTGAGGGCCTCCTGCGGCTCGCACGGAAGCGCGGCGACATGGAGAAACTCCGCGCAGTTCTCGGCAAGATGAAGGAGCGCTGGCCGAAGGATGATGCCGTGAAGAATGACTTCGCCTATGTGAATCTGCTGACGGCGACCGCGGTCGATGAATCGCTGGCGGCGGCGCGGGAACTGGTGGCTGCTTCGCCCGCGAGCATGGCTCACCGGACCACGCTCGCACTTGCCGCGCTCCGGAAGAATGACCCGGCGGGAGCGTTGTCAGTCTATCGGGGGCTCAGCATCCCGTGGGATCGCGTGGGCGCCCCGCAGCGCGCGGTATATGCCGCGGTCCTCGGCGCAAATGGGAAGACCGCAGAGGCCAGGATCGAGGCCGATGCGGTGCCGCGGGACCAATTGCGACCGGAGGAGCTGGAACTGATCAAGCCATGGCGGACACCGTGAATTCGATGAGCGATGTGCAGGCGGTGAGACGTGACGTCGCCGCACCGTGGTGGCCCGTCTTGGGCGTGCTCGCGGTGCTGTGGTTCTTCGCCGTCCGGCAGCTACGCTTCGAGTGGACCATCAATCCGCAATACACGTACGGATGGATCGTGCCCTTCCTCGCGGCGTACCTTTTCCTCGAGCGATGGAAATACCGGCCTGCTCCAGGCCTCGTGCGGTCGAAACTCGCAATAGCCATCGCGATCCTGCCACTCGTGCTGCTGCTTCTGCCCATCCGTCTCGTCCAGGAGTCCGCGCCGGATTGGCGGTTCGTCGGATGGGCGTTGGGTGGCGTGTGCGTGGCGATCTCGCTGTCGGCAGTTTACTTCGCAGGTGGCCGGTCGTGGCTTCTCCACTTTGCGTTTCCCGTCGCATTTTTCCTGATCGCGGTGCCATGGCCCGTGCCGATCGAGCAGTCGCTCATCCAATGGCTGATGCGCTCGGTGACCGGCATCTGTGTCGAGGCGCTGAGCTGGGCCGAGATTCCCGCCGTGCAGAAAGGGAACGTGATCGAGATCAGCAACGGCCGCGTGGGCGTTGAGGAGGCATGCAGCGGCGTGCGTTCGTTGCAAACCACGCTGATGATCGCGCTGTTCATGGGGGAACTTCTCCGCTTCGGAATCCTCCGTCGCGCGATCCTCCTCGCTGGCGCGCTCGGCGTTGCCTACGTCTGCAATCTGGCGCGGACATATTTTCTCGTCTGGGTGAGCGCGCGCTCCGGGATGCAGGCGGTCGGAAAATATCACGACAGCGTGGGCATGGGCGTCCTCATCGCGAGCTTGGTCGGCGTGGGCATCCTCTGCCTGATCCTGAATTGGAAGCGTGCAAAGCCGGCGGATGAAACGGCGGAATCCGACGCGCTGCGGCCGGGTCTGCCTCCGCCAAAAGGCATTCTCATCGGACTGGTGGTTTGGTTCGTGGTTGTCGAGGTGGGCACGGAAGCATGGTATCGCGTGAATGAATCCCGCACACCGCCGGCCAGCGCGTGGACGGTCCGCTGGCCCACCGGGCGACCTGGCTACCGCGATATCGAGTTCAGTGAAATCACTCGCACCTTGCTCCGCTACACGAATGCCCGTTCCGGCGCGTGGATCGATCCGGACGGCTCGCAATGGATGATGTTCTTCATCCGCTGGGATCCGGGACGCACCTCCGCCCAGCTCGCGCGCTCGCACGGTCCGGAGATCTGTCTGGCCGCGGGCGGTTGGGTGATGAAGGAAGATCTCGGCCTGCGTCAGATGCGCATCAATGGCGTCGATCTTCCCGTCCACGCCTACACTTTCCGTGTGGGGGATCGATTGCAGCACGTCTTCTACTGCCTCTGGGAACAGCGGCCGGACGCCGGCGCCGCGCAGAGCACCGCGGAGGATCTCACGGTCGGCAGCAGGCTCGATTCGGTGCGGAGAGGCCTGCGCAATGCCGGCCAGCAGGCAATCGAGATCGCCGTGGGCAACGTGCCCGGGCCTGCCGAGGCCGAAGCCGCGGTGAAGCGTTTCCTGGAGCAGGCGATCCAGCCGTAGCCGCCGCGCAATGTGGAGCCGACGGGGCGTCGCAATGGGAGGTGGGCAACCGTGGCAATGGGGACGCGTCGTGTGTTACGATTGGTCCGGTTCTGTTGCCAGATGGTGGCGCGAGATTGGAAAGTAGCGTAGCTCTCCAGAGCTGCGCGGGTGAATCCGCACGTGAAGCCTCGTGTTGCGCAGCTCTGGAGAGCTGCGCTGCGGCACTCCTCCTCCTCCTCCGCCCATCCCGCCACGCCGACGGGTCGTCGGCTCTACGTTGCGCAGGCTCCACTTTTCGTCCGCGCGTCCGTCGCGATTTCCTGCGTCGTTCGCAGCCCGAATATCCTCAGGGCATTGCGGCTGGGTTCACCGCTGGAATTGAACCGCAGTGGTCACCATTGCGCCGCGTCCGTCGGTCAGCGCGATGAACCAGGTGTTCGCATCCGCCGGCGGCTCGGGTGTTGTGACCACGCCGTCGGCGATCTCGGCCGCGATGGTCTTCCACATGCGCTTCGAGCGCAGCCCGGTGTCCGTGGTGTAGTGAAGGGCTGCCGATTTCAGCGGCACCGCGCTGGTGAAAGGCAGGCGAATCGTTGCCCCCTCGGTCGCAGGTTTCCCCGGAATCGGCAGCAACTCGCCGCCGCGGCAAAAGGAATCAATGAACAGACCGGTCTCCTGCGGTGCCCAGCCAGGCGGGTGGCCATGGCGCATGTTCACCTCGATGCGCATTTGCTTCATGCCGGGAACGGCGGCGAAACTCTTTTGGTAACTGTCCAGCGGGTAGTGGACATCATTCGTCCCGTTCACGAAAAGGATCGGCACGTGGCAGCGCGGCAGCACTCTCGATGGATCGTAGGCCTTCACCCACTCGTCGCGGCGGTCGCCGAGCTTGTCGATCGCCGGTTTCTGCACCGACTCGCCTTCAAACAGAAAACCGCAGCCGTACACCGGGACCGCGGCCTTGAAGCGATCATCGAGCGACGCGACCAGGCAGGTCGTGTATCCGCCCCAGCTAATGCCCGTCACCGCCGTGCGCTCCGCATCGACTTCGGCAAACGAACGCAGGAGCGAGTGCGCGCGGATCACGCTCGCCGCCGCGTGAAATGGCCAGTCATCCGAGACATCGCCGCCGATGCTGTCGAACTTCTCCGGATGACCGTGATTCGGCCCGCCATTAGGCAGGCGCGTGCGGGTGTCGGGCTTTGTCGCCTGATTCAGCACCGGAACTCCCGCGGCATCGTAAACCGGATCGATGGGCTTGCTGCCCGATAGATCCATCGCGATCGCAGCGTAGCCGCGCTTCGCCCACAGCCACGCCCATTCCGCGAACGCGGTGCCGCCACCACCGTGAATGAGCACGACGCCCGGGAACTTCCCGCCGGGTTTCGCTTCGCCGAGCGTCGCGGGCGAGGCGTAGAATGCGAACACCTCCGTGGGCTTCCCCTGAAAAACTTCGCCCGCGTATTGCAGCGAATGCACCGCGCCCGTCTGCTGCACCCAATGCATCGCGGGAGCCCGTTTGAGTTCGGTCAGATTCCACGGGCCGACTTTCTCATCAGCGCAGAGCGCAGTGAGCGGAAGGAGGAGGATGGCAATGCGGAGGGCGGCTTTCATGGGCGGGAGAATGCAGGGGAAGGGCGGGCGTGTCACTGCTCCCGGGCGAATCTCGGAGGTCGCGCGCTACGGGTTCTTCGCCGCGCGCTCGGCGGCGCGGAGCTTGAAGACCGCCTGGCTGCGCAATGGGAACGGCGGCGGCGCATCCGGTGGGAGTGATGCGAGCGCGCGCTGGAGTTTCCCGCGGGCGGCGGATGCCTCGGGTGATGCAGAAGCTCCGACCTCGTGCTGCTCCTCAGGATCGGCATTTGCATCAAACAAGCGTCCGTCGGAATACAGCTTGAAGCGCTCATCGCGCACGACACGCATCGTGTGGAGCTGATTGAAGATCCATTCGCGATGCGGCTTCGCATCCGGTTCGCCGCGCAGGAATGCGGCGCAGGATCTGCCATCCAGGGGCACATCCTTTGGCAGGCCGATGCCGGCGAGATCGCAGAGGGTCGGCAGCACGTCGCTGAAGTCCGCGAGTGGCACGACGCGTCCACCGGGGATCTGTTTCGGGCAGTTGGCGAGCATCGCGACATCGCCGCCCGCCTCGGCCAGCGTGTAGAGGGCGCCTTTCACCATGCGGCCATCGCGGCGCGCGGTGATGCTGCTCTCAGTCCCATTGTCGCTGGCGACGAAGAGCAGCGTGTCGTCGCGCAGCTTGAGATCATCGAGCGCGCGCACGAGGTCGCCCACGAGCCTGTCTGCGTAGCGCACCATGTCGGCATACATCGCGTGATGCGGGCGATCCGGAGCGCGATTCAATGGCGTCGCGACAACGGGTTCGCCGAAGCTCTGCCCATGCGCGAGCATCAGCGGGTAGTAGAGCATGAACGGCTGCTCCCGATGCCGCCGGAGAAAGTCGATTGCAAATTCCTGCGTGACATCAGGGCCGAATTTCCCGTCCAGCACCTCGCGCTTTCCGTTGCGAATGAAGACGGGATCCCAGTAGCGGCTCTCGATCCTGCTCATGAACGCCCCGGTCTCAGGCACGGACTCGCGCCTCACCGCGTCGCGGAACTTCGCCATCTCCGCAGGCGGCACATGATCCGCGTCGATGCTGCCCGGCCACACGAGCTGCTCCGCGAAGCCATGCCGCGTCAGTGCATCCGGCTCGTCGTAGAGATTGTTGATCTGCCATTTTCCGGTGATGCCCGTGACGTATCCCGCATCGCGAAACAGCCGCGGAAAAATGACCTCGCGCCGCGGGTCGAGTCCGCCGCCGCCGTAGAGCGCCGCATCGTGGTGCAGGGTGAAGCCCGTGCGATACGGCTGCCGCCCGGTGAGCAGGACGGTGCGGCTCGGCCCGCAGATCGGCATGGTGTAGCAATGCTGAAATCGCACGCCTTCCCGGGCGAGCCGGTCGATGTTCGGCGTGCATCGTTCCTCGCTGCCGTGGCAGCCGAACCATTCCTGTCCGATGTTATCGAGCAGGATGAAAATGACGTTGGGCCTTCGCTTGGGCGAATCCGCGGCGTGCGATCGAAGGCAGAGCGCGAGAACGATCGATGGAAGGCAGATCAGCAGACGCAGGTGGTGTTTCACTTTGGGGAGACGCGGTTGTGGGTTGGCGTGGCGATTCGATGCAGCGGCGGTTCTACCGTGAGAGCAGAGCAGCCACGACACGCATGGTCGCCGCCTGCTGTTCAGTGACGAAATGCATCGCGGCTTTCACCTTCGCCACCGCCGCGGGAAAGTCCGCGTGAATTTTCATGACCGCCGCCGTGATCTCGCCCGCGGGCTGGGCGTCGAGGTCGAGCAGCCAGTCGCGCAGGCCGATGTCCGCGAACATCTCCCGCTTCGGCCCGTGGATGAGCGAACTCGGATGCAGGATCGGCGTGCCCATCGCCAGCGCGATGATGCACGAATGCGGCTCGTGACAGACGACGATCCGCGCATTTGCAAAGACGGATGCCGCCTCATCCGGCAGCCAGAAGGTGTCGCGCAGGACGACCTGCGCTTTCACATCGTCGGGCAGGGGATCGAACAGGAGCCGCTTGTTGTGTGCGATCTCCTTGTCCACCTCGGGCGCAATCACGATCTTCAGCCCCGTGTCGCGCACCCACGCGGTCATCACCTCGCGGAACTTGGCGGCGCGCATTTCGTCATCGCGCTGCTGCTGCTCGGTGGGATGCTGCGGATTCAGCGGATCGTCGCGCTCGGGATGCTTCGGCGTGTTCGTGCGCAGCATGATGGTGATGAACCCGCGCTCTTTGAGACCGTGCGCCGCGAGCCACGCGTCCGCCTTCGCGTCGTCGCGCACGTCGATGCCGAAGCACCCATCCGGCCCGAAGGCGATATGCTTCGCAGCGATGCCCGCCTTGCGCACCGTCGCGAGCGTCTGCATGTCGCGGCAGAAGATGAACGCCGCGGTGCTGAACTGCGCGATCAGCTCCGGGCGCTTCATGAAGGTATCCGCCTCGAGCGAGTGTCCGTAGCAGCCCCAAGGTTTGCCGAGGTGTTGCGCGATCCGCATCACCGGGGTGGACAGCCCCGGCTTGGAATTCGCGACGATGAGCGCCGCATCCTGCACCGCCTCGCGCAACTCCGCCGTGTCCGGTTCGCCCCGTTCATTCACCGTGCCCTGCACGATGCGCACCTTCGGGAAGCGCCGCTCATGCAACTGCCGCACTCCGTCATTCAAGGCCGCCGCCCACCACACCACCGGCACGTCCGGCAATTCCCGCTCCAGGATGTGCAGCGTCCCCACCGTGTGCCCCATGTCCCCGATGTTGATCGTCTGCCAGCCCGAGTAGAGCAGGAGCACCGGTCGTCTCTGCCGCACGGTCGCGGCGGCTGGCTCCGCACTGTGCATTCCAGCGATGGAGGCGAGCAGCAGCGCGGCGGCGAGGATGTATTTCATGGGAACGGTATCGGAAAAGTGCCTGCACCACGCTGCCAGCGGACCGTGCGAGGGGAAAGGGCATCGAGAGAATCCGCGGGCGGCCCACCCGGGCACTGGCTACTTCGCCGTGGCCTTGATGCTGAAGTCGTCGTAATGCACATCCACCTGGTTCGTCGTGAGACTCACCAGCGACTTCGTGGCATGCCCGATCCCGGCGGATTGGAACGCGCCCACCGCCTTGCCATCGATGGACACCCGCAGCTCCTCACCCTGCGTCTGCACCACCAGCGTGTGCCACTCCTGCAGCTTCAGCTCCACCGGCAGCGCCTTCGATTTCGTCGTGAGCATCTTCTTCTCATCCGCCGTGAGCTGGTTCGCCTTCTTCCGGTCGTAAAGTCCGCCGTCGAGATTGAAGCCGCCCGTCTTCGCATCGGAAAGATTCACCCCCTTCGGCGTGATGCCCGCCTGGCAGACGTGCCCCGCGTGCGAACCTTTGTAGTCCTTGTCGTCGAACCACACATTGAAGCCCTTCGCCTTGTCGCTCACGAAGCGGAACTTCACCGTCACCTCCAGGTCGCGCTCACCGGGGAACTTGATGTTGTCCACCGCCGAGTGGTCCGACCCCTCCGGCGTGATGCCCACCAGCATCCCGTCCTTCACCACGCTGCCGCTCTTATAGTGGCCCCAGCGTGGTCCGAATTTGTCGCCGGAAAAATCGTCGGAGAAAATCGTCCGGCTGAAATCGCCGGCAAACGCGGTGCTGGTGAGGAGGGATGCGGTGAGGAATGCGAGGGTCTTGTTCATGGCAGAGGTATTAAAGTTCCGAGCCCGCATTTTCGCAGGGGAAAAGAGGGGCGTGATTGAAAGCGGGTCCATGGAATGAGGCGCGTAGCGCCGTGACAACAATAGCCGGGGGTGACGAAGGAACCCCCGGATCATCCGCAGACGCGAATGTGCCGCGCAGTGGCACAACCGGTTCGCGCGCGGTGTGGCGCCGCTACGCGGCTCGCTTGCTTCTCCATCGATCCGTGGGTTCCTCGCAGACTCGTCACCCACGGCTATTGTTGTGTGGGCGCTACGCGCCACGAAAGCAGCCGTGCCGGTCAAATCCGTGGACCCAATTTGAATCACGCCCAGAAAAGAGTGCGCGCTGCGAAACTCCGCGGCCCGTGGCAGCGACCTCCAGCCGCTTGGCGCGGGTGCGGCGGGTCGTCGGCTCTACATTGCGGCGGCTCCACTTTTTCCCAGGGCGTCCGGCGCGAAATCGGGCGTCGTTTGGAGTCCGATTATCCGCAAGGCATTGCTGCTAGCCTGCATTTCTCACACTCATGGCGTGGGATGCGACAGGTTGTTTCGCCGCCAGCACTGCACGCCTGCGACGCGGGCGGCGTTCAAGTCGCGTTGCTCTCCCGAGCTGCGCCGCAGTGAGCATCGGCACGGCGCAGCTCGGGAGAGCTACGCTACAAACGCGGCTTGCCTGCGGAGTGTGAGAAATGCGCGTTAGCCTGCATTTCTCACACTCCGTCGATGGCAAGTGCTCAGTTCTCAGTTCTCAGTTCTCAGTTTGCGTCCGAGACTGGGCACTGAGCACTGAGAAGATGTGAGCGCAAAAAGTCTGGAACCGGAAACGTTCAGCTCGAATATCAACGACTTACGTGAAGACATCGGGCGGTTACGACGCAAAACAGAGTGTTCGGGGACTTTTTGCGCTCACATCTGAGAACTGAGCACTTAAAAGAACCGCGGGCAGCAACACGCTGTCCCCCGTTTACCCAAGCGTGTGAGAAATGCAGGCTAGCGGTAGCTCAGGGAGCGCGCTGAACCCGAGCGGTCGAACCGCGTGGTCCGCACGTTGGTCGGTCAATTCATCGCCGTTTGCCAGACGGCGACGGGCGGCGATGCGACTGCGATTTTCACCGACCGCGACGGCGCGGTGATTGAGCGCACTTTCAACGGCGACACCCGCGTGAATGGCGAGCCCGTCGCTTACGAATCATAGCCGCTCATCGAGAACCCCTGGATGCGCCAGGAATGGGGCGGCAATCTCACCATCACCGACGGCACGACGAAGCGGACCTACGACGTGGAGAAGTGGACGAACACTGAGACGAGCCAGCCGTGACGGCGGGGTCCTTGTTCCGGGGGGCGAATCATCCCGGTTCCCTCGCTATGATCGAGGAGCAGGGGATGACTGATTGTCTTCTTCCCGAGCGCGGCGGGATCGGTGGGAGGCGATGAGCAAACTGCCAAATGCCAGCAGGCAAATCGAGGTCGGTTCCGGGACGTTATGCACGACGACTCCGTACATGTTGCGTCCTGTATTCGTGGCGGCGGCGTATTCGGCGAGGACGAAACTGCCAGCGCCGATGCTCTTTCCATAGACGGAAGCGTAGTCGTCCACGCTGTTGCCGGGACCGCTTCCCAGGGGCGTTGCGGGGGTGTCCAATCCGACTTCATCGGGGAGCGCTGCATTGCCGGTGCGATTCAGTCCGGTCTTTAGTGGAGCAAATCCGCTGGTCAGCACCCAATTCATGAAGGGCAGACTCAGGCTGTTGGTTCCGGTGCCGACGTCGGGGGGAGTGGTTGCCACGCCGTCGGTGGTGCCGCCGCGGTTGTCTATGAAGAGGTAAACAAATGCGGGCTGGGAGATGGTGACGGTGAGCGAATAGGCGGAGTTGTCCCGCCGATCATTGGGCAGGACGATGTATTCGCCGCCGGGGAGATAGGAGGGGAGGCCGATGGCGATGCCGCTGTTGTTGCGGACGCTGTTCCATTGGTGTGTGCGATCCGTATGGGACAACGCGTCCTCGCCGAACAGGCCGATGGCCGTGAGGCCGATCCCCGGGACGTTGGCGGTCTGGCCGGTGAAGCGGGCGTTTGTCAGGCCGACGTTCCCGCCGGCTTCGACGATCGAGACGATCGAGCCGTGGGCGATGCCGCTTCCCACAGTGATTGCGGCGAGTAGAGCGAGGTGAACATGCTGAGTGATGGTTTTCAGTTGAGGGGCGGGATTGGTGATTGTGATTTCGAGCAGTCCAAAGTGGGAGGGAGCTGGATTGGCACGACGAAAGATATTGCGGCTAAGGTTTCCCGCCGGTCATGGTCACGTTCTGACACCCAACCAAGAAATATGATGAAGAAGACGCTCCTCGCGGGCGTGTGCGCGCTGGCTTTGCTGGCTGCACCGTCTGCGTTCCCCCAAGCGGCGGCCCCCGGTGGCGCTGCATCACTCGTGGATGACAAGAAGGCGAAGGCGCTGCTCGATGCCGGCGACGCGCGGTTCGAGGCGGGCGAATTGCAGGCGGCGCTGGATCTCTACAAGGCGGTGCTCGACCGGTATCCGGTGTCGCGCTGGCGCTTCGTGGCGCGCTTGAAGATGGGTAAGCAGTTTCTGAAGGAGAAGAAATTTGACCTCGCGCTGGATCAGTTCCGGCGCGTGGACATCGACGACAACAAGGACCCGGAGCAGCGGGGCGACGGGAGCCTCCAGGTCGGCGTGTGCTTTTTCGAGATGGGCAAGTTCGAGGAGGCGTTCGGGGAGCTGCGCAAGGTGATCAAGCAGCATCCCGGCACGAACTTTTCGAATGATGCGTACTATTATATTGGGCAGGCGCACTTCAAACTCGGGCGCTACGCGAACGCGATCGAGGCATTCAAGAATGTGGGCACGTCCATCGATCCGACGGCGCAGGAGGCTGAGAAGCTCGACGCGGGGAAGCGGCTCTACATCAAGATCGACGACAAGGATCTCTCCGCGCAGGCGGGCGAGGCGGGCATCGCCGTCACGATCGAGACAAACTCGGGTGACAAGGAAGCGGTGACGTGTTTCCCGGTGACTCAGGGCGCGCCGGTGCTGATGGGCAGCCTGCGGACGCAGCTCGGCGAGGCGGTGCCGGGCGATGGTGTGGTGCAGCTTCTCGGCAGCGACCGGATCAAGGTGGCATACACCGACAAGCAGACCGCCGAGGGGAAACTCGACATCGCGCGCTTGAAGGAAATCAAAGTAGTCGGCAACGCGCGGCTGAAAGTGGTGGATGGCGCGTTTGCGGAAGCGGTCGGCGCGGTGGTGTTGGACAAGCCTTCATTCCTGCTGGTGCAGGATTCGGATCGCGACTCTTCGGCGAAGTCGGACCAGATCGAAGTGATCGTGCGCACCAAGCGTGCGGTCGAGGAGGTCGCGGAAGTGGAGAAGACCGAGAAGCCGAGCACGACCGATCTGCCGGAGAAAGCCGAGCCGGTCTTCAAGGTGATCGACGAGAAGAAGGTGACGCTGGTCGAGCGGCCGGCGGAAGGCGCGGCGGAGGGTGCCGCGGTTCACACGGGTGTTTTCATCGGGAGCATCGAGATTGCGCACGAAGGCGAAGTGCCGGTGCCGGCGGCGATCGTCGCGCAGGTGAATGACGTGCTGGAAATCGAATACCTCGATGAAGTGAGCCTCGATCCGATGCCCGTGTCGCGGACGAGCACGGCGAAGGTCATCGAGGGGAATCTGAATCCGCTGCAGGTCGCGAATGCGAAGATCAGCGATGAGGAGTTGAAATTCAAAACGGCGCTGAAGACGAGCGAGGCGCTGAAGAACATCGGCAACATTTACAAGGATCTCGGCCTGACGCGGCAGGCGACGGACAAATACAAGCAGGCGCTCGGGGAGACCGAGCAGGTGGCGAAGAGCTACGGCGCGCTGAATCAGCGTCTGCTCGAACAGACCTACGTGCAGATGTGGAAGATCTACTACGCGATGGGCGACCTCGGCCGCGCGGCGCAGATGTGCCTGGAGTTGCAGCGTCGTTTTCCCGAGAGCCCGTTTGTGGACGACGCGCTGCTGCTCATGGGGCAGGTGAGCCAGAAGCAGGGGAAGTATCAGGAGGCTGTGGGTGTCTTCCGCCGGCTCGCGGCGCTGAAAAATTCACCGCTTGCGCCGGCTGCGCAATACGCCATCGGCGAGTGCTACGAGGAACTGGGCACGACGGCGAAGAACAAGATCCACTACGACGAGGCGTTCCTCGCTTTCAAGGCGTGCTTCGAGAAATTCCCGAACTCGAATCAGGCGGGCGATGCCCTTTCGAAGATGGCGGAGTACTACTACAGCAAGGAGGACTACACCCGCGCGCTCGACATCTACGAGGAGGCGCTCCAGCAGTACCAGGACAGCAAGTTCATCGACGTGGTGCTCTACAACTACGGGCGCTGTCTGGTGAAAATGAAGAAGCTCGACGATGCGGTGGGGAAGTTTAACCAGCTCATCACCACGTATCCGAACAGCAAGATGGTCGGGAATGCGCAGAAGATCGTCGAGGCGATCCAAAAACGCGCCGCCGGCGGTGCGACACCAGCGACCACGCCCGGAACCGCTCCCGCACCGGCGCCGGGTGGAACGAATTGATTCCGCATGTTTTCAAGATGAGTGGAAACATGGACCGCTTTTTTTCCCGGAAGCAGACGCGCGGCGCGCGGGTAGGGCGGGCGTCCCGCCCGCCGTGTTCCGCGTCCCGCGGAACACACCCGGACGTCTTTGTGCGTGACCGCCTCGATCGACGTTTGCCGGGTGCTGCGCGAGACGCGCAGCACGGCGGGCGGGACGCCCACCCTGCCCGAACGCACCCCATCACTCCTCTACTCCATTTCTTCTCCCGCACCACCGCGCTGACGCCTTCCCATTGATCCCATGAAACTCCGCTCCCTGCCCATCCTCACATTCACGTTTGCAACCTGTCTCGCCGCATCCGCCGCGCCGCTCGATGAAGCGCGCGAACTGATCAAAGCCGGCAAGCCGGATGAGGCGATCGCCAAGCTCGAAGCCGCCAGCCGCGCCGCTGGCAAAGATCGCTCCGCTCTCGCAGCCGATCTGGCGCAGGCGCAAATCGCCGCCGGGCGTCTCATCTCGGCCCAGCAGACCGTCGAGCGTTTTCTCCGCGAAGCTCCCGCTGGCGATCCGCAGCGCGGTGCGATGACGCTGCTGAATGCACAGCTCCGCGAAGCGTGCGGTTCTCCCGCGGAGGCCATCTCGCTCTATCGCACGATCGCCGAGCAGACGCCGCCCGTGCCGCAGCGCGCGGATGCGCTCGCGTATGCGATTCGCGCCGCGACGGCGACGGCCAACACGGCGATGGCGGATCGTTCGCTCGCGGAGTTCACCGAGTCATTCCCGCAGGATCCGCGCACGCGCGATTTCCTGCTGCGGCTGATCCGCCAGCGCAGCGCGCAGAGCGACAATCGCGGTGCGGCGGAGGCGGTGCATCGGTTCAAGAGCCTGTTCCCGCAGGACCCGGCGTGTGCGGCACTGTCGGAGTTCACGCATCTGGCCCAGGCCGGCGATTTCAAGGCGGCCATCGCGGCATTCGATGCCGAGCGGAAGCAGCCAAACTTTGTGCTCACATCGGGCCTCGTCAGCACGGCTTTGCAGGTGTTGCGCAAGGATGCGAGCGGGTATGCATTGATCGAACCGGTCGCTGCCGAGTTTGCAAAGGTCAGCGGCGATCCCGGCGTCGAAGTCGAAGCGCTCGAAGCCCTCGTCGAAGCAAAACAGTACGACGGCGCGGTCGCCCTCGGCGCGCCACTTTTGACGAAGCTCGACAAGACCGCGTGGCTCCCGAGCGTGCGCGCCGCCGTGGGGAACAGCCTCGCGAAACTCAAAAAGTTCGACGAAGCCGGGAAGCTCGTCGCTGAGTGGATCGCGTCGGAGCCGTCGAACAGTTTCGCATGGGACCGGCACGCTGAAATCTGCGCCGGTGCCGGCACGCCCGAGGCTTATGTGAAGCTCCTGGAACAGACGCTCGCGAAGCTGGCGCCGCAAAAAAATCTCACAGTCCGCTATCACGCGCAGAGCTTGATCGCGTATCGGCTCACTCAGAATGCCTGGAACCGGAAGGACTACGACCAGGCTGCAAAACATGCGCGCGCTTACTTTGAAAAGGACGGCCTTTCCGCGCTCGGCCCGCAGGTGATCCAGATCGCCGCCGACTTGTGCTTCGTCGGCGTGAATGAGGCCGGCAAGACTGCCGAAGCAGCGGACGCCGCATGGAGAACCGCCAAGGCCGCTCAAAAAGCGGCGCAGGATGACAAGGCAATCGCGCCCGCCGCGCGAGACGCGCTCAAGGCCAAGGCCGATCAGGCGCAGGTGAAGCATTTGGAAGCGCAGAAAGCATTCGACGATCTCCGCGAAAAATCCCTCGCCAAGCTTGATGCGCTGATGCCGTCGCTCGAAACGTATCTCACCCGCACGATCGCGTGGGGGCCGTCGCTCGCGGCGGTGGATGGATCCTTCCGGCCTTACCTCGAGGCGAAGAAGGGCGGGGGGGAGGGGAGGAAGCTCAACGAAATGCTCCAGCGCGTGAGGGGGACCGATCTCGCGAAGCAGTCGATCGCCACGTTCCGCCGGGACGCCGGACCGAGTCCCGCTTCGAAGATTGCGACTGGTGCCGAGGCGCTCCTGCCGAAATTCCTCGAAGTCGGCGGTGCGCTTGGCTTGGAAGGCGGCAGCGAAGTCATCGCCGCATTGTTGCGTCTGCAGAAGTACGACCGGGTGCTCGCAGCCGCGAAGCTCTACTTTGCCAAGTATCCCGGCGCCACGGGACCGCTGGCGAATGTCGCCTCCGCCGCCGCGAAGCTCGGCGCGCCGGCCAATCGCGAGGCGCTCGCGATGATCGACGATGTCGTGGCAAAGGCCGGCGGCAGTTATGCGCCGCACGATGCGTGGCTGTTGCTGCGGCAGTACACCTTCGATGTCGCCGAGCAGAACCGGCTCGTGCCCGAGATGAAGGCGCACGTGAAGCTGCTGGAGACGCTCTATCCCGGAAGCGCGCGAGTGTTTGAACTGCACCGCCGCATCGGCGTGGTGCAGGTGGCCGCGGGCCAGCCCGACGCTGCGAAGGAATCCTTCACCGCGGCGCTAAAGGGCGCGCCGCACAGCGTGAACGAGCCATTCCTGCTGCACGCCATCGCCACGTCGTTCACCGGTCAGGCCGATTGGGCGCTGCCGATTCTCGACGCGTATCTCGCGCGCCCGACGCGCGGTCCGCAACAGGCCGGCGTGCAATTGCTGCGCGGTCATCTCCTTTTCTCCGAGAAAAAGGACGCCGATGGTGCGGCGAAAGCGCTGCATCTCGCCGCGTCGCAGCCCGCGGATCTGCTGTGGGCCTTCGGACCGATCCCATACCAGTGGGCCGAGACGCTCGTGGACGCCACGGTCAAGGCGAAGCCCGCTGCCGCAAAGCCCGAGGAGGTCGCCGCTCTCGGCGATGCCGCTGCGGCATTCGGCAATTTCCGCCCGGAATGGCCCAGCGCACTTCTGCTGCGGCAGGCGCAGGTCGGCCAGCACTTTGAATTCACCGACAACCTCAATCGCATCACTGCGCGGCAGAATGCGAATCAGGCCAGCGCGCTGACTTCCACGTACCTGCCGTGGTCGCAGGAACTCGTCGCGATGAACAAACCCGAGCTGGCCGGCATCGTTCTCCGCAACGCGGTGAACCGCTTCACCGGCGTGGACCCGAAGCTGCGCGCGCAGGCGTCGCAGGCGCTGTTCAGCCTCAGCAGCAAGCACGGTTTCCCCGCCGCGGAGATTGACGAGAAGCTCGAATGGGCGCCGCTGCTGAAGTCGGCGATCAGCTTCCGCATGGGCGATCCTGCAACCGCGTGGAAGACGTTTCAGGCGAATGAGGCGCTGTTTGCAAAACATGAGGACAAGCTGCCCGCCGACTATCTGCGCTGGGTTTCCGACCGCCTGCTCCAGCGCGACGACGAGGCATCGCGCGAGACGGCGGAGAAGATTCTGCGCCGCTGGATCATCGCCAACGAAAACTCCACGGCCGTGCCGCAGGATGAAAAGGCGAAGACGCAGCTCCAGCTCGCGGACTTCTATTTCAAGACGATGCGCTACGATCTCTCGCGCTCGGAATGCGTCTCGCTCATGGAGCGCTTCGCCGGCACCGCCGAGGCCGTGGATGCGCAGTTCCGCGTCGGCGAATGCTACCTGAACCAGAAGATGTATGTGGATGCCGCGAAGGTGTTCGAGAAGATGGCGAAGTCGAAGGACAAGCTCAGCGCGAGCCGCGGCGAATTTCTCCTCGGCGTGCTCGCGCAGCAGCGCGGCGACACCGAGGACGCGAAGTCGCGCTTCCGCAACGTCATGGACCTCGCGCCGTCGAGCGAAGTCGCGGATGCGATCCTTTACCGGCTGTCCGAACTCTACGGTCAGGAGAACCGGTTCCGCGACGAGCTGCTGCTGCTCCGCAGCATCGGCCTCATCGGCAGCACGGCGAAGCAATGGCACACGCCGGGAATGCCGCTGAACATCGTGATCCAGGACGCCGATCTCGGCGTGAGCCGCGGGCAGAGTTTTGTGCCGGTGGTGGTGAGTACGAGCAGCGGCGACCGCGAGGTGGTGCGGCTCGAATCCGGCTCGGCGGGCAAGGGATTCTTCCGCGCCGAAATGCCGACGGAACTCGGCGATTTAAAAGTTGGCGACGGCATTCTCCAGGTGAATGGCTCGGACACGATCACCTACGATTACCCGGATGAATTCAAGAAGCAGTTCACCGCCATCGCGCCGCCGCGTGCGAACATCCGGCTCGCGTCGGATGCGGACTTCCGCATCTCCGCGACGGAGATCAAGGACGAGGAGGAAGTGGGCTTCGAGGAACGTCTGCGCCGGAATCGCCAGCAGGCGGGCAAGCAGGCGGGGCTCGAATTCCGCCAGGAATTCCGCCGGGGCAACGACCTCAAGCCGGGCAACAACATCTACCTCCAGGCCAAGGACGCCGACCGTGACACGAGCAAGGATGCGGACACCATCAAGGTGCTCGTCGCCTCCGCGAGCGGCAGCCAGGTGACTGCCACGCTCACCGAGACCGGCCCGCACACGGGCATCTTCCGCGGCACGCTGAAGACGGTGGAAATCGCCGCGAACATCTACGCCAGCGACCGCTCGGTGAACAACGAGGCGGTGCGCGCAATCGACAACAACCGCAAGACCGCGTGGGAGGGACTCAACGACGGACGCGCGCCGAAGTTCATCATCATCGATCTCAAGCAGCCGGTGAAACTCGGCGAGCTGAAGTGGAGCAATGACGGCGTGACGAAGGAAAAGGTGCCGGTCGAATATGGAGTGCAGGTTTCCGCGAACCTCACCGATTGGAAAACGGTCGCATCAACGAAGGGCTTCCCCGAATCGACGCAGGAGCAGCAGGATCGCATCGTGACGAAGGCCGAGGGCAGTTCGGTGACCGCGACTGTGAAACTGACGGGCATCGAAGGGCAATACGTCCGGCTTTTGATCGAGAAGTTCACCGGCACTGCGCCGCGCATCGCGGAGATCGAAGTGAGCGACGCGAGCGGTGCCGTGCTGATTCCGACCAAGGGACAAGCCGATGTCGCCACCGGTGACGCATTGCGCCTGACGCCCAGCGATCGCATCACCGCAAGCTACGAGGATGAGGCGAGCATCGCCTCGCTCGGCAAGCCGCGCACGCTCACGCAGCAGCTCCAGGCGACGTATTACAACGGCAAGATCGATTTCGTCGCTTACGACTTCAAGGAGCAGAAGGGCCAGGCTGTGCCGGAGAAATTCGTGAAGCAGGTCCGCCGCGTGGATCCCGGCCAGCGCGTCATCGTGCGCATCACCGACTACGACGCCGACACCACCGAGCAGCGCGACAAGGTGAAGTTCACGCTGAAGGCTTCCGACGGCAAGGATCACCCGATGGAGGCGACGGAGACCGAGGCATTCACCGGTGTCTTCACCAAGGAATTGGACATCGCCTCTCCCGAGCATCCGGAGGGCTTCAAGCTCGATCCCGGCGTGCAACTGACCGGCAATTTCCTCGACGAACAGAACACCGACCCCGGTGCGCCGATGGTGCGAACGGCGATGCTGGAGGCCGCCGCGCCCGGCGATGGACAAGTCGCTTTCGTGCAGACGACCTCGCAGTCGGACAAGACCGGGCGCGAGACGTTTCAATTCACGTCCTCGCTCGAAGCCAATGCGCCCGCCGTCAAGCCCGTCGCGTTCCGCGCACCGCTCACGATTGAGATCATCGATCCATCCGCGGCGAAGGATTCCTTCAGCGAAGTGAAGGCCACGCTCACGACCTCCGGCGGCAGCAGCGTGGAGGTCATTTGTCCGCTGTCCGACCTGCCCGGCGCAGGCGGCGGCAGAGGCACGCCGCGCAAAGGTGCATTGCCGAAGAAAGGGGCCGACGACGCGCTGGAGGATGGCCGCTTCATCGGCCAGATCTTCATGAACCTCGGTGACAGGGAATCGCCGCCGACCATCGTGCTGGAGCCGGGCGACACGCGTTCGCTCGTGCGTCGTCGCAATCCCGCCACCGTCGAGGAACAGCAACTCGCGAATGTTGTGCCCGTGCTCAATCTCAACGGTCAGGACGTGATCACCGTGAGCTACAGTGCGAATGGCAAAGAGTTCAAAGACAAGGCGCGGCTGGCAGTGCCGGCGAGCGTCGAGTTTACCGACAGCGGTTACGACAAGCCCGTCAGCGAACTCTACATCGGCGACAAGGTCTTCCTCTCCGTGAAGGATCTCACCGCCGACGCGACGCCCGAGCGCGACAGCGTGGATGTGACCCTGACCAGTTCGCGCGGGGAAAGGTTTGAGACCAAATTGCAGGAGACGCTCAGCCACAGCGGCGAATTCACCGGCAGCTTCATGCTGCACTCGGGGGAGAAACCCGTGGCCGGCGACGACCGGATGGAAGCGTGGTTCGGCGACACGCTCACGCTGACATACGCCAGCAAGACGGACTCGGCGGCGAAGTTCGAGAAGGCCATCAACGTCGTGAAAGGCACCGATGGCAACCTGCTCGTGTTCGAGAAAAAATACGCGACCGAGAAAGTGGCGATCGAATCGCAGTTCCGCATGGCGGAGGCGTACTTCGAGCTGTTCAAAAACTACCGCGCGCTGAAGCAGGAGGCGCAGACGAAGACCGCGCTCAACGAAGGCATGCAGATCCTGAAGGAGCTGACCAATGACTTCCCGAGCAAGCAGTACGAGGCGCGCACCGATTACCTGCTCGGGCAGTTTGCGCAGGAACTGAAGAATTACGACGAGGCCATCGGCTACTACAAACGCATCGTCCAGAATCACTCCGACAGCCCCCTCGCGCCGGACGCGCAATACAAGCTCGGCCAGTGCCACGAGGAGAAGAACGACATGGACGCCGCCAGCGCGGAGTACGTGACGCTCGCCTACACGTGGCCCGACAGCCCGCTCGTGGCGAACGTCGTCGTGCGCATCGCGGAGTACTTCTACACGAAGAAGGAGTATCCCACCGCGGCGGAGGTCTCGAAGAAGTTCGTCGAGCGTTTCCCACAGCACGAGTGGGCCGAGCGCATGCTCTTCCGCGCCGCGCAGTGCTGGTTCAAGGCGGACCAGTTCGGCAAAGCCGGCGCGGAGTTTGACCTGCTGGTGGAGAATTACCCGCGCAGCACCTTCCGCCCGGATGCGATCTTCTGGGCCGGCGAGTCGTATCGCAGCGCGAAGCAACTGGAGCCCGCATACCGCCGCTACAAGCGCGTGACGTGGGACTATCCCGAGAGCGAAGCGGCAAAATTCGCCCGCGGCAAATTGGTCACGCCCGAGATGGTGAGCATCGCCGACAAGGACCTGCAGACGCAGTAAGCAATGCAGGGCAGCATCTAAATTTGTCGTCTTAATCTTAATCGTGTTCTTACGCTTAATCCCTCCTCCCTGATCCGCCACCGACCAACGGATCAAGATTACGACACTCCCCGGCGCAGGACTTACAAAACGCACATGCAAGCAAACCTCGAACACGTCCGGGGCAATGTCCCGATGAGAATCCTGTGGAAATGGACCACGGTCTCCGCCCTCCTGCACGGTCTGCTCATCGCGGCGCTCTGCGGTGTCAGCTATCTGGGCTTCCAGAAGCGCGAAGCCGCGAGCAAGGCCAAGGCCGCCACCGAGGAGGCGAACGCAAAGAAGATCGAAGCCGAGGAAGCTGCGAAGGCACCCAAAGCCACCGACGCTCCGCCCGCCGCGACGGCGAACACTTCCGAAGAAAAGAAACCGGACGTGACCCCGCCGCCGCCGCCCGTTCCGGACCCCGCGAAGCAGCAGGCCGACGCTGAGAAGGTGCTCGGCATCGACAAGGTCGCGAAGCCCGACGAGATGCCAAAGAGCCCCTTCTCCTCGAAGGGCGACGACCTCCTGAAAGACCTGAAGTGATTGCGGGGGAGTTGCAGCCCCATGGCTGCGTGAAATCAGACAGACGCGGATGCCGTCCGGTTGGCCGTCGTCCCATTCGTTGCGGAGCCGTTGCCGCCGGCTCCGTTGGATGGGGCTGCATCGGATAAGGGCGCATTGTGCGCCGTGCCGTTGCCACCGGTACCATTGGTCGCCGCTGCACTCGGCGACTGCGCATCGTGCAGAGTGCCGTTCCATGCCACCGCCTTGACCGGCGTCGCAACGGGCGATGCCGCATCGGCAGCACCCGCAATCGGCGAAACCACCGGCTCGCCAGATCGCGTCGTCGCGCCCCCCGTGCGCTCCACGCGGCTCACGGTCTCCCATGCCGCGAGCATCTCCGCGTTGTCCCTGTAAGTGTTGTGATAGATCGCATCGAAGGTCTTCACCGCGCCCCTGCCTTCGCGCAGATGCACCTGGATCGCCTGCGTCGCCCCCGCCCGCGTCGAACGCGCATTGCCCTGCGATCCTTCGCCGGATTGGAACTCATCCGCCAGCGCATCCAGTACCGCGTCCGGCGCCAGGGCATTCCCGTCCGCGTCCTCGCCGCTGTGGCCGTGCGCCGCAAATTCATCATTCAGCGCCAGCTCGCGAATCGCCACCGCAAACGTCCGCGCCTTCGTCTTCAGCTCCCCGTCGCCATTGCCAGCCGGCATGCGAAAACGATCCATCAGCGCGGGATTCTTCGTCTCCTCGGCGATGGCATCCGTCGTGCGAATGTAATTGCGCATCTCGTCCTCCAAATCCTGCCGCATGATCCGCTTCTCCTCCGTCTGCTGGCTGAACGCCCCGCTCGCCTGAATCGCCGCCTTGCCGCCGAGATCCTTGATCGCCTTCTTCAGGACCTCCGTGGCAGCGGCATGTTTCCTGTCCACCGGTTTCAGCGGATCGTGGGTGAAATCCCCCTTGCGCTGCTCGGTGAATTCATCGATGCGCACGAGGGCTTGGGCTTCCTTGGTCTGTGTCGTTCTCATGGCCGGATGACATGGCAGCCACGATGCCTGCTCGTGGAAGAAAGTGACTTCGCATTCGAATTGCCGCAAGGAGCGGCGCGCGTCCCTCCGCGACAGCCGATCCGCTCGCAGCGCCAGATTATCCGCACTCGTGGGGAAGGGATGCATACCATCTCGCAGAAATAACCGGACAGACTATGGGATGCGGCAGGCAATGTGGCCGAGATTTCCAATCTCGCGCGGGCGAGCGAAGCGAGGTGGCGGGCGGTCTCGCGAGAGAGTTGCGCCTTTTGCTCCGCGCCATCCCTCAAAGGGCTTCGCCTTCATGACGAGTCGGCCTTTGCAGAGGAGCACCCCCGGCGCGCTGAAGCACACCGAGACGCCGGATGAAATCTTTCACCGCACCTGGCTCAGGGAACTCGTCCTGCGCGTCCTCAAACGGCTGGAGAGCGCCTGCCGCGAATCGGGCAGGGTGACGCGCTGCGGCACGCCGCAGGGCACTATGAATCGTTTCGCCGCCATCTCGTCGCGCCCGCTCTGGAAGGCGTGGACGCTCCGCATCTGCGCGAACTCGGCGCGGTCGCCGGCCTCACGGAGAGAGACGTTGCCAACCGCGTCCTCACCGTCCAGCGCGCCTTCCGGCGGCTGCTGAAGATTCGCGGGATTCGCAATCTTGCACCGGGGGACAATGCTCCATCACAGTGTCGCCCGTGCCGATCCCGCGTGCCATCATGGATACCAATGTGCTGCTCAGCGCGCTCTGGTTGCAGCGGGGTGCCGCGCATCAGATTCTCCAAGCCCCGCGCCAGGGGCGCTGGCGCATCGTTCTGAGCAATCATCTCCTCATGGAATATGAGGAGGTGTGCAAACGCCACGCGGCGGACATGGGGATGACCTTGGAGGAGATTGATGATGTTTTGGATGCAATCTGCATGGTGGCCGAAGAGCGTGCCCTGCGTCCCGGCTGGGTGCCGCATCTTCCCGATCCCGATGACGAGCCGATGCTGCAACTGGCCGTCGAATCCGCCGTGCCGGACATTGTGACACGAAACGTTCGCCACTTGAAACCCGCGCTGGATTTCGGTATCCATGTGCTGTCACCCGCAGAGTTCCTGAAGCAGATCAACCAAACGCCATGACCATTCTCCAAGCCAGTGTGCCCGACTCGCTCGCCCGCCAGGTGCGCGAATTCGCGGAACAGGAGCATGTCTCCGTGGACATGATCGTGAGCATCGCGCTCGCTTCCCAGGTGGCCGGGTGGCAAAACCGGGACACCATTGCCAAGCGCGCCGCACGGGGAAGCTGGGAGAAATTTGACCGCGTGATGGAGAAGGTGCGTGATGTCCCGCCACTGGAAGGCGACGAGATCACCTGACCATCCGATCCTCCTCCGCTCTCGACATGGAGATCTGCGCGGACCACGATCCGCGCCTTGAGCTTGAGCCCCTCGCAACCATCTCGCACAAGTAACCGGACAGACTTTGGGATGCGGCAGGCAATGTGGGCGAGATTTCCAATCTCGCGCGGGCGAGCGAAGCGAGGTGGCGGGCGGTCTCGCGAGAGAGTTGCGCCTTTTGCTCCGCGCCATCCCGCCACCTGCGCCCGTCCTCCCGCGCGGGATTGGAAATCTCGCCTACATTGCGGTTCAGCGCATTCCCGGCATTGGCTCCGAATTTCGTCGTCTTCCGCTGCTGGAGGGTAGTCGCCGTGACCGTGAGCGTGTAGCTCGTATTGGTGCCGCCCCGGTGAAGGCGAGGTCTTCGTTGATCGCCGAGCCAGTGAGATTCGAGAAGTTGCCGCTGCGGCCCTATGCCTCCGTGCCTTTGATGATCGGCGTGAAGTCGCTCCAGTTTTCGATCTGGAATCCGCGAATGTCCCGCACGACCTGCGGGAACAAAGGCAACGCCTTCAACTCCAGCAGGGCCGCGAAGAGGTTCGCCATGTCGTCTTTCTTGGTCACATACGCTGCCTTGAATGCGCTCGAAGTCGAATTTCCTCAGCACAGCCCCGATGTCATTGTAGGCGGCAGTGACTCCGCGCGGGTGGTGTGCGATGGCCTCGGCCACCACGAGGTCAAAGGCGATGGGAAACATGCGCTATTCAGCCTCCGGGTCGTCGAGCGCCTGTTGCACGAGGTAGTCCAGTTCCTCGCCCGATTCCACGATGCACACGCGCACCTTTGCATCATCGAGCTTGCGCAGGACGTGATACACCGGGCCTTCCGGCCCGAACGCCCGGTAGGTGCCGACCAATGCATCCGCAGTGTTCGCGAGAGTTTTCATGGCTGGAATCTGCGACGAGGTCGCCCGCCGTGCAAGCCTGCCATTGCGCGGGCGGCAACTACGGCTGCCTGCTCGACGGCGCGAGCAACGTCTCCCTCACCGGAAAAATCGCGCACTTTGAACTCGGCACCATCCCCGGAGCCGCAAAGCTGCTCCGCGCCGTCGCCGGATTTCTCATCGCCAACTACACGCGCCAGCACATCATCACCATGCCGCGCGCGCTGCGGAGACGGAACGTCTATGAGGAAGTCGCGCGCCTGCTCGACATCCCCGGACGGCGGGCAATCGTGAAGGAGAGCCTTTTCGACAAAGCTCAAGGCACTGAGCGTGTCGAATTCAGCGTGCGCAGACACGGACGTTCAACTGCTGGAACATCTCCATCGTGCAGCAATACGCCCGCTTCAAGGAGAGCCGCCTCCGCCAATGCCAGACCGAGCGCCATTCGGTACACTTCTACCATCAGCCTTGCACAGATCCGAGCAGAGATCGCGCACCTCACTCCGGATGAACTTGCAGAGCTTGAGCGCTTCGTTCACTCCGCGCGCAGCAGGCAGCGCCCCGTTGCAAGTCCCGAAATGCTCGCCGAACGGCGGCGCCTCCTTGGTGAAGTGATGGCTGGTGAGTGGGGCACGGAGCTTCCTCCCTGGCAGGAAACGCGCGCCCGCGACAAGGAAAAGGATCCGTGGAATAATTGATCGATTCCGCGCTCTGGATCGACTTCTCTCGACGCAGAGAGTGCGGTTCGTCGTCGTGCCCGCGCGTCAGAATAACTCCGGACCGTAGTCGCGCGAACCGTGAATCACGCGCACGATCCCCACACCATTCTCGATTGGCCGGTGGAATATCAAATAATTGCCAACCGGCAGGAATCGCAGTCCCGACGCGAGATCAGGGCGCGCCTGTCCGGCGTGGGGCTGCGTTGCGAGAATCCTGAAGCGCTGTTCAACAGCGGCGAGCCAGCGGTCGGCGGCCTGCACATCGAATGAGCCGATGTGGCACCAGATTTCGTCGAGGTCGCCTTGCGCTGCACGCGCGATGCGATAGAGGCTCACGCAGCCGGTTCTTTGCGTGCGCTGAGTTGGTCGCGTCCGCGGGACTTCACACCGTCGAAGAACGCACGCAGTTCCGCATCGTCCTTGCACTCCACGCAATCGCCGCGTTCGAGTTGCTCCAATCCGACTTCGAGTTCCCTGATGAGGGCGGACCGCCGCAACTCCCGTATGTCCCCGCATTGCTCAATCCACTCCACGAGCGAGAAGCGGTCAGCCGGCGGGAGCTTTGCGGCTTCGGCTTTGAGTTCTTCGACTGTCATCGCTGCAAATTATCACGCGGACTCGCAACGGCAAATGGCAAAGTTACGAAGCCGAGCGACCTCGCCACCCGCCTGCTGCCGTGGTGCGCGGGTGGCAATTGCGGCTGCCTGCTCGATGGCGCGAGCAACGTCTCCCTCACCGGGAAAATCGCGCACTTTGAACTCGGCACCATCCCCGAGGCCGCAAAGCTGCTCCGCGCCGTCGCCGGATTCCTCATCACCAACTCCACGCGCCAGCACATCACCATGCCGCGCGCGCTGCGGAGACGGAACGTGCATGAGGACGTCGCGCGGCTGTCCGACATCCCCGGCGGCGGGCAAATCGTCAAGGAGAGCCGTTTCGACCAAGCTCAAGGCACTGAGCGTGTCGAATCGAGCGCGGGCAGATGCGGAAGGTCAACTGCTGGAATATCTCCATCGTGCAGCAATACGCGCGCTTCAAGGAAAGCCGCATCCGCTCCGCCGTCTTCGGCAACAGCCGCCAGTTCTTCCTCATGCGGCAGAATGACCGCGCCGATCTCGACGACACGGGGCGCGACATCGGCCTCACCGAAGTGACCAAGCACGCCATCCTCTCGTATCCGCTCCCCGACCAGCAGAGCGGGGAGAAATTCGCCGCCTTCACCTACCTCTACTCCGACGCACAGAACCGAATCTGCGGCACCGTCCACAACGTCGCCTCGGCGGACATGCTCGAAGCCAGCGGCACCCCGATACACACGAGCGTGTTGTGACATCCGCTTCCCTGGCGCGCGAGAATGGAGCGCGATGGTGACAAGGGAAACAACACGCGCGTGTTCTCGCTCGACAGAGCTGTTGGCGAGGAGCAGCCTTTCCACTCCGCCCCGCGCTCAGCATTCCGCCAACCTAAAATGAGAAAACCGCATGAGTATGAACAGATCAAAATTTGTCGTTTGCCTTGCGCTGGTTGTCGCCGGCGCTTTGGCGGCCTGGCGGTTTATGCCGCACTCTGAACACACGACCGCAGCATCGGATGACTGGCCGACTTCGCCAGACGGGTTGGAGTGGCAGTTCGATTACGACGACGCGGGGCGTCCGAAGGGCGTGTCGGGACCGGGTGGAAAGACGGCCACTTTCGCCTACGAATTTCACGAGACGCCGGCGGGATCGCCGCCGCGGGTGAAGCGCGTGACGCGGACGACCAAGAGCAGTTCAGTGGTCGAGGAGTTTGATCGGGTGGGCCGGCGCGTTTCGATGCGTGCCGCGGGCGGATTGGTCAAATACGGCTACGACGATTTCGGCAGGCTTGCGAGCGTCGAGCGGGACGGTCTCCCGACGCTCGCGTATGAATACGACACACAAGGCCGGGTGAAGCGGTATCAAATCGGCAGGCGCACGATTGTGGAATACTCGTATGACTTCCTCGGCAGGGTGTCCGCGATGAAAACTCCCGCTGGTGAGATTTCCTACGAGTATCAAACCGGCCAGGGTAAAGTGATTCGGAAACTACCGAACGGCATCAGGACGACTTGGCAATATGAGCCGAGTAGCCGCCTGACTGCGATTGCCCATGTGGGCAGCCTAGACCTGATTGCCAAATATGAATACGAGTATCGTGCCGACGACCTGGTCTCAACAATTCGCGAATCGAAGGGTGATGGCAGTCCGGTCACATGGACGTATGAGTATGACAAAGCGCAACGCCTCGTAGGAGTGGCTGGAACAAATGGAAAGAGTTGGCGTTATGAATACGATACGATGGGCAACCGGCTGAGTGTATCCGTCGCTGGCGAGGTCGGAGACAAGTGCAAATACGATTGGGCTTCCCGTTTGACGGAGGTAGACGGACAAGCTTGTGAGCACGATTCATCGGGGAATCTTGCCCGCGCCACGCTTGGCGGCGTCGAACGGAGGTTTGAATTCGACGATGACAACCGCTTGGCGCGCGTGAACAATGCAGAAACGGGCTACCAATGTGACGGTGACGGTTCTTTGATCGTGCGTGCGGTGCGCGGTGAACGCACGCTAATTTTACCTGATCTATCCACTGACCTCTGGCGACCGCTGCTTCTGGCAGGTGGCACTGGAAATCCCCAATTCTTTGTATGGGAAGGAAGAAAGCCTCTGATTGCCATTCAGAATGGGGTTGCGACGTTCTTCATCGAGGATCGTATCGGGTCGGTGCGATGCGTTGCCGAGCAATCCGGTAACATTGAAGCGTGGCAAGAGTATACACCGTTTGGTGCGCTTATACCGACTACCGACAATTCTACAGTGCTTAGACCCGGTTTTTCGGGTTTGTTTCATGATGAAGCTTCTGCCCTCTTGATTACACGCAATCGTTCACTCAGCGCTAATTTAGGACGCTTCTTACAGATGGACCCACAGCACCGTGTGCCTCAGGGGTCTCAGAAGGAGTGTTCGCCATTTTCCTATTGTGGGAATGACCCAATAAACTTCTTCGACACAACAGGCGCCGCTCCAGAAGCATATATTCCAGACCCGAATGCGAGATACGCAGTTTACAAGGTCAATAATACCCTTAACAGCTCTCGTTATAACGATACATTTGTCTCTCACAGCTTTCTTGCCTTAGTTAATTTAACAACAGGCCGAGCCGAGAGAGCTTATAGTTTCACGGCAAAGGCACCGCCGTTTTCAGCTGGGCTATGGGAAGATCCTAGTAAAATGAAGAATATCGTAGGTGGGCAAGCGGCTCTGGACGCTTTCTTGCGCCAAGGTAAACGGACGGCTAAAGAGTTGGATAGTGGAGGCGTGAATCTCGCTTTGGCTATGGAGTTCAAGAATTCAGCACGGAGCAAAAGCCCGGAATACTACAGCCTGCCAACATATAACTGCAAGCATGCAGCGACATCCCTATTCAGTGATGCGCACCCATTGATAGCAGCTTTCGATCGGGAGGACTACAAGAGCAGGTCGTTTAAGCAGAACCTTGGTTATCAGTTTGATAAACCAGAGAAAAACTGACTCAACGCATTCATTGAGGAAATAGGTCAACAGCCATTACCGAGACGGAGGCGACAGGACGATTATCCGCCGCCCGATTCCACGAAATGGTGGGGCGGCGGGGGAGGCCGCCCGGAGGTGGTGGGGGTGCTGGAGTATCGCCAAGTTTGCCGCTGTCGCCGTCACCCGTCGGTGGAGTCTATCTTGGCGGAGCGGGTAAATCTTTGGAAGGAATTGGGCAGCTTGTTGGTGTGGCGAAAGATCCAACGACTGGAAATCTCGTGCTCCTGGCGGATCATGGCAGGGAGATCAAACTTCCACCCCTCAGAATTGATGACATGGTGACTGTGTTCCGTGCGGTGTATGAATGTGGCAAGCCGCCTTCGGTAACGATTAACCCGCGAGAGGACAATCCGCACGGCCCAATCATGGATGTCGTCCATGGCGAGGGAACGACGGACACCTACGTCGGACGGGTTCTTTTTGAGGCGGACCGGATGATGAAGTGCTACAACTTGGGAAAGGACAACGTCTCCAAGGCGGAAGTATCGTCGGCGGTGCCGGGATACAGCGGCGTTTTGGATAGCATTTTCTTCGGTGGCGATTTTGCCGACGGCAGCAAGGCGGGCGGGAATTGGGAGCGGTTCTGGATCGTGCCATCCGGGGTGAATCGTTTCCGCAGTTCATCGAAGCAGCTGACGCTCTTTGACGTTCCGCTCAAGGTGAAAACGCAAAATGGTGTTGCGGAATGGCAAACTCACAGACGATCCCAATGGGCGATCTTCCACCGGGGCAAAGGCGTTCATCGAGTGGTTCACGCGCAACTACGAAGGCATCGCGCGAGAACGCGATCTCCAGCCGCCGCCCGAGAGCGGCATTCACCATCCTGTGCCGATTTACTCCGAGTTGCAGCGCATCGCGGTGATGATGGCCATCGCCGAGGAACTGCGTGACCAAGAGGTGCCGCTGCCGGGATGGATGCGCGACCACGAAGTGAAGCGCGTTCCTGTAACGCCAACGACACCTTCGCTTACGGTAGGGAAGAAATCTGAATCGGGTGGAAGCAGGATGATCGCCTCAATCTACGGCGGCGTGAATCTCGCCCTGCGGACAATGTGGTGAAGAAGGTGGATTCGATTTCAGACCTGACGGTTATTCCGCCCGCTCGGCGCGAGCAGGCACGTGAGCAACTGGTGCTAGCGAATGTCGTGGCTCCCGCAGTCGTGAAAGCGGCCAAAGAGCAACCGGCGTTTGTTCCATTCCCGGTGCAAGAAGCTGGGCGGAAGTATCAGGCAGTAACGCTGCCCGGCGCAGATGCAAAGGCGCTGGCTCCCTGCCGTCTATCGGAGGTGGACATGGTTGTTCCAATCGAAGGTGGCGGCGAGATTTCGCTGACGCGCCATTTCAATTCCTTTTTCCGTCCGAAGGACGTTTGGGGTGGAACTTGGACGATGGCTCACCCACGAATGGGAGAAGCGAAGATTCCGGTGGAGCGGACGGATTTTGGAGTCCGATACAAGCCGGTGTCCGAACTGTCCTACCCGCTCGGCGGTGCAAGCATCCGCTTCGCCGAAGTTCGGAACGTTCCTGCACTCAATGCGTCGTTGCATGTGCCGGACAGGCCGTGTGAGTTTCTCGCTGTCGCTGCCGCAAACGATCCGCTGATCAAAGACGCAGAAACCAAGGTTATTCTCAAAGACGGCAGTGCGTTGCTTTTCAACAAGGCGGGTTACCTGGTCGCTGAACAATCACGGCCGCTCACGACGGTTTATCTGCGCGATACAAACGGAATCATTCGGCAGATCGCGGGGTATCTCACAGGCAAGATCGCGGCAACCATCACGCTCGATTACGATTCGCAAGGACGGCTGAAGTCCGCTACGGGAAAGAATCGCAAAGGTCAGCAATCCATCTCCTACCAATACGGGGCGGATGGTCTGACCGAGAGTGTCACTTCGGAGGAGGGAAAAACCCGCTATGCTCACGAAAATGGATTGGTGAAGGAGGTTTCGTGGAGTGCAAAGGAAGGGAAGGCATTTGCCGCCCCAAAAGTCGTGCGGCACTTCGACTACTCCGCAAGCGGGCAGCTTGTGGCGGAAACCGACGGTGCCGGACAGCGCACCACATATCGAATTGAAAGAATCGGTGAGACTTCACGCATTTCCACCATCGTCGAAGGTCAGGCAACCCTGTCGAGCGCGGCAACCTACGATGCTGGTTTCCGCCCGCTCGAACTTGCGAATCCCGATCGCAGCACGACGAAATGGGAATACAAGAACGATGGCGGTGTCGTTGTCAGGACTGAGTTTCACGACGGTGACTGGGTGAAAATGACGACGAGCGGTGATGGCAGACAGCGAATCCATGAAGGTTCGGATGCTGTGAAAATCCAGGAAGAGTTTGATGGCAGCGAGCGCCTCACGCGAGTGTCCGCGAACGGAAAGCCGATTCTATCGCAGCAGTGGCGCCCTTTTGGGCTGCTGAGAGCGACTGATTACGAAAGTTCTTCAATCCGGCCAGAGTATGACGCCACGGGAGCGATGACGGGACTCTACTTCACGCTGCCGGAAGCAGGAGATCGCTTCACGACATGGCAAGGGACGAGTTTCGATTCCGCAGGCCGAGTCGTCGCGGTGAAAGACCACACGGGGAGGGATGAAGCGGTGTCCTATGATGACGCCGGCAATCTGCGCCAGTTGGTGACGAAACGGGACGGACGTGAATTTGGAATGACCATCCAGCGAAACAAGGACGGAGATCGGATCGAGTCCGTGCAGAGCAGTTGGGGAAACCGGAAATATCGCTATGACAGAAATGGAAATCTCGAACGTGTCGAGTTGAACAAAGACCGGGAGGACTCCGCACTGGAATTTGTGGATGGGCAGCTAAAGGAAGTCAGGCAGTTTGATGGCGGTAAAGTGCGATTAGACTATGACAATGCGGGCAATGGAGCAAAGCGGCTCAAATCCATTGCCACCCCAGCCATTACGCTTGGTTACCAATACGCAAGCGACGGTTCAATCCGGCATATCCAGTGCGGCACGAGATGCCGATTCAATTACGACTTTGACCAACAAGGGAGAATCCGGCGGCTTTCGATGACTCCGTGAAGCGGCGCGGCGTCATCGCGGAAGTTGCTCCATTGGTGCTTTTGCGGGATTCCTACCCTTGATGCTTCTAAGGCCGGAACGATCCCGGGAGGCAACATAGAGGTCGTTGCCGACTATGAACCAGAGGCCAAGCGGGGAGACTGAAGCGGCGCGCAATTTGCCACCCTGCGTTTCGGAATACCATCGGGTGCCGCTGCCTCCTGAGCCGTATGTTACCGAGACTTCGTTGCGCTCACTGGTGAGCGCAACTTCCCACGCATTGCGGCCATCGGAGAGAAAGCGCCGTCGCTCACGGTCATTCCATAGCTTTCCGCCGCCTTTCCAGATTCGAGCTTGAGAAGGGTTCATCCAAGCGGACCCATTTGCTCCCCAAGCGAAAAGATTCTCACGAAAGTGAGTTATGCCGAGAAGACCACCGAGATTGGCTTCGGCGGGGTCTTCAAGTGAAGTGTCGAGGCCAGTGAATTCGCTGCGCTGCGTCGCGGGATCGAGACGGTGGTGAACGCAACCGAGTGGTGTGGCGATGAGGAGTTCATCAGCAGTCAGAACCGCACCGCGAACGTCATCGATCGCGATCTTCTCGCCGGAAAAAATCGGCAATGGGTTTGCCGCAGTGCCAGCGGTGAAAGGAGGCCCGTTGGTATTTAGGAATGTGCAGGTGAGTCCGTCGGCGGTTTGCGACCATGTCCATACATCAGCCCACTTCACACGCTGGCTTTCCAAAGCAAACGCGTCGCTGACGTCGGTGGCGGCACGCCATTGCCCATCGGAGAATTCGTAGCCGCCGCTGGCGGTGCGAGCGCACTGCCGAGTCGTCATTGCGAGGGCGATGACCGGCTGGCCTTGGAAGGCACGCGTATGCAATTTTTCCCAAGAAACATCCGCGGCGGAAAAATCCGCGACGCCTGCGGATGTGGCGAGCGAAAGTCCCTTGTGTTCGCCTGTTCCTGCAAAGGCGAAGTCCTGGATTTCGTCCAGCAGCGGACGGCCCGCGCCTAAAAAGGGGCGGGATGGATCGTCAGTCTGTTTGACGGTGACCTTCACGCCGTCGCGTTCCTGCCGCCAGCTCAGGTAACGGCTGTCTCCTACGACGGCGAGGTCGGTGCCGGCGAAACGCGCAGGCAAAGTCCTCCAGGCATTGCCGTCGAACTCCACTTCAGCGCGGTCGCGCCCTGCGAAAAGTTTCTTCTGAAGCACATCCCAATACAGCGAACGCACCGTGGTAAGAATAGTGGTCCTATCAGTCGAGCGGGCGTGGATTCTTTCGATCCGCCGCTCCTTGGCGTCGTATTGAATGATGCCGGCGCGGCTCAGCCAAAACAATCCGGCGGGACTCTGGCGGAGTGTGGATGGCGGGGTGCTTGTGCCCTCGATGTCCAGATTCAGAAAACGTGAAGGTGCCATCGGCGAAAACTGGCTGTAGATCCACCGGGACGGTGCGCTCCGGCTGAAAGCTAACGTCAACCGTGCCGGCAGCCGGGTGCCGCCAGCGGAGCAAATCGTCCTTGGCGACTTCATCCGGAACTGGTGCGCCGGGTGCCGAAGTGACACGATTGAATTCCTTGAGATCCACTTCGTAGGCCGCACCGGAGCGCCCGCGCAGGCTTACGCGGGTGCCATCGGTGCATAGCCATACGAGCGGATCGGGCAGGCCGCCAGCCGCGCTGAACGGGCGAGCCAGCAGTGAAGTCGTGCGGGAATCTTCGCCCTGCGTTCGGAGCAGTCCTCCCTCCGTGCCAAACAACAAATCGCGGCCTGTTGCGGTGACGCTGAGAATGACATTGTGGGCGAACCGGGCGCGGCCGTTCGCCCACGGGACGAGCGAAACCGGCTCGCCTGTCCAAGCGAGCCTCGGCGCCCGGTCGGTTTGTTCGATGCGCCAGCCTTTGGGGTCATTGGCGCGCAACGCGAGGGCGGTCGAAAATTCGGCGGCGATGGAACTTTGAAATGCGGATGCGCCTTGAGGCAGGGAAAGAATCCCCCGGTTGGTGCGTGCGAGCAGTCTGCCATCCTCGGTCCGGGCCATTCGCTCGACTGGCTCCGGCCCGATGCCGTCTGCCGCTAAATCGCACCAAAGCCGTTTGAACAAGCCATCGGCATTGATTGTGATGATGCCGGCCTCGGTGCCGATGATCCATTCGCGATCCGCCGTGCCCGGCGCGAGGATGACGCCGTTCTGTTCCCGCTCGGGAAGCGCACATCGAAAAGCCGCAGGTGCGCCGCATCATCCGACTGCGGAGCGAGCCGCTGCCGCTCGGTGAGCGCCTGGTATTGCCGCTTGGCAAAATCGCTTTGTCCATTTTCATATCCCCCAGCATAGGACTTCTGCGCCGAGGACTTGCTCCCCGCCTGGAGCGACTCGCTGAGCAGCACGCCGCTCCCCGCGCCGAGGGCTGTGTAGAGCGATTTGCCTTTGCCTAATTTGTGACCGAGCAGAGCGCCGCCCGCCGCACCGGCGGTGTCACCGACAATACGAGTGGCGCTGACCCCTGTGCGGCCGCCGAGCAGAGCGCATGCGAGGAGTGGAAGAACGAGACGGGATGTGTCGTGCGTGCGAGCGTCTTAGCTCGCCGCGCGTCCCTCGCGGCTCCGACGCGAGCGCAATTGCACGCCTACGTCCCGGATGTCGCGATTCTACGTCGGGAAGTTTTCCAATCCTCGCACGGTTTGCCGGGTTCCAAAACAAACACGGAGCCGTTCTCGGCGCGTGCTTCAAGACAGTCTCCAGTTAGCGCGGAAATACCCGGCATCCCTCCTGCCGTTTACCCGTTCACCTGCTGCGCAGTAATTGAAGTTCGACAGCGTTTCCAACTCGACCAAAGTAGGAGATTTCAACGTCGCCGACACCGACAGTTTCCATGGTCGCAATCACAACGTGAGCACGAGGAACGTCGTCCGCCAACGATCATCCGAAGAGCGACGAACACGATTCCCAGTGCAAAAATGGGACCGAGCAGCATCCCGACGAAGCCGCCAATAGAAGCTGCTAGACGATCGCCGGGAAACAGGGTGACGATAAAGAAGAAACCCAACAGCCAGAGGACGAGACGAGGGACGCGACCGAAAAACGCCGCGGCGAGAATTGCGAGAACGATGAGGCTAGCGAACTGAGACTTGAAGGTGAATGTAGATAGAATCGGAGTGATCATCGCTTCTGTTGAAGACAGTGGTCCGATGTTTTTCCGGAGTTGAAGGGAAAAGGAGAAATCTGTCACCGGTACCCGGAACTTCGTCCCGGCAATGCCTTCAACTCTGATGATGCACACCGATTACATCTTGCTTTCCGAATCCAAGCCGAATTTTGACGAGGGTCGGGAAAGGGAGCCGGGGTTACCTTTTACCTTTCGGCTCAGCGGTATTCTACCCCTGCCGGAATCCCTATCGCGGGGGGAGGATGTGCGTATCAGCGCGCGATTGGTGAGTTCCGTGGCTACTGCACTCCCTCGCGGAGCACGCGCGATATTCCAACATCATCGCACTTCCGCCGGCGAGATCGGCTGGACTCTCGAGGGAATGGATAAGTCCGCAGATGCGCAGCTCACGACAACGCTCAGATGTGCGTTGGCGGCAAACGGTGGTGCGTTCCAATTTGAGAGCGGAGAGGCATTTGTTTCCGAGCCTTGGCCACATAGCGTGAAGTTGCGCCCCCTTCTGCGTATGTTACCGGCTCAGCGGCCGATTGGTTTTGCCGTCGGTGCTGCAATCGACAGTGCAACTGTGGAGATTTTGCGACTTCCAGCCGCCGTGCGCTTGCGTTCTCCGATCTTTCCGTCACTCGGCGGTTTGTTGCAGACCGCGCCATGCGCGGCTTCAGCGCGAGTAGGAATCACGCGGATGGCGCTTACAGATGGAGACATCGAGAAACTTCGCGAAGCTGCGCGCCGCTTGCGCTCGCATTCCTCCGCAGCGGCAGCAGTCGGATGGCTGGAGGAATGGATGCGTTTACCGCTGGGATGGCGGCTTGATTGTGAAGTGACATCCCGCGAACCGCTGGCCGAGCCATTGCTACAATTGATCGGAGGCGAGGTGTTTGGGCAGCAAGTTGAGATTGTCTCCGGTGATTTTTACGAACGCACCTCCGCTGTCCTTGACCTCTCCGCCTGTCGTCATGCCGAGAATCCATTGCCCCGGCTCTTCCCGGCCGGAACGTTCCTTGCCTCGCTTCGCCAGCCGCGAAGCTACAACCGCGAGTTGCCGCATTTGCCAACGAGCGGCGCACTCATAGGGGAAGTCGAATGTAAGGGCACGATACACCCCCTCTACTTGCCAACCGAAGCGCGTGACCGGCATTGCTGGCTGGTCGGCGCAACAGGTACAGGCAAGAGCAACCTGCTGCTCCGCATGCTCCGTCAGGATATTGAGGCTGGCGAAGGAGTAGCGCTCATTGATCCGCATGGTGACTTGTTTGAGCAGATCCTTGAATCCATCCCGCCAAAGCGAATCGGCGACGTCGTGCTGCTGGAACCGGGCCGCGGTTCCCGTGTGCCTGGGCTCAATTTTCTCGATGTCACGGACGGGCCGCTCCGCGAGTTGCAGCGCAACTTCGTCATCAACGAACTGCTGGGCATCTTCGGTCAGCTTTGGGATATGCGCGAGTGCGGTGGGCCAATGTTCCAAGTCTATTTTCGCAATGCCGTGCTCCTGCTCATGGGGGGAGGTTCGCCCGACGTGACGCTTACGGAGTTACCATTGGTGTTCGAAGATCGCGCTTTCCGCGAACGACTGAAGGCTGCCTGCCGTGATCCACTGGTGACAGGTTTCTGGACCAAACAAGCCGAGAAAGCTGGAAGCGATGCTTCGCTGAATAAAATCGCCCGTACATCACGTCCAAGCTCAATGGCTTCGTTCAGAGTGCAGTGCTCAGGCCAATTATCGGTCAGACGCGATCAACGCTCGACTTTCGCAGCCTGCTCTCAAAACGCGGCATCTTCCTCGTCAATCTTTCAAAGGGACTTATCGGCGACGCAGAGGCGCGATTGCTGGGGATGTTGCTTCTCGGGCGTATCTTCGCCGCCGGGATGGAGCGGGCGGTGCTGCCACCGCATCGGCGCACGCCATTCTCGGTCTTCGTGGATGAGACGCAGAATTTCCTCACACCCACACTCGCTGCGATGCTTTCGGAAGCCCGCAAATTCGGGCTCCGGCTCACGTTGGCAAATCAGAATCTCGCGCAACTCGCCGGCCAGGGCCGGAACGATTTGCTCCAGGCCATGCTCGGCAATGTCGGCAGTCTCGCCACATTCCGCCTTGGGCCAGTGGATTCACAAAGCATGGCGCTCTATTCTCGCCCGGCGTTCGATGCGTCGACACTGGAGCGTTTGCCAAACTTTCACGCGGTGGGGCGCATCCTCACGCATGAAGGGCCGCTCGATCCGCTGGTATTCCGTACACTGCCGCCTCTGCCCACCATGCATGCTGGTATTGCCGCCGCGGTGCGACGGAAGCAGCGCCGCTACACACGCCCCATCGCTGAAGTGGAGGAAGAAATCCGCGCGCGACGGCAAGTGCGCCGGCCCGATGTGGCCATAGCAAATGAGGAAAAGGCACGGTTTTCGCCGAACTGAAGCTGGAAAACGGGCGGGACATTGTTCCAAAAAAGGCAATGAGCCCCGGAAATCCCGTGCGCCGGGCGCTTCGATAAAAAGGAAGCACTTTACGCACTATGCCGCAACTCCCGTCCAACCGAATCCCACGCAACACCCGCAACACTCGCCCGACTCAACCTGCGTATGCAGCACCAGTCCGTCCGGGCGCTATACCGCAGCGAATGACCGATGGCATGCGTCGGGCACTGATGAAGGTCGGTGCCGTCGCAATGCTTTGCATTGTGGCACTTGTCGCTCTCCAAAGCCCATCACCCCAGCCACGCACACGCTCCGTGATGGCGCAGCCCACTGGGACTCCGCATCGCGCTGAGATTGTGCCTGCCGTGTTTCGGACGACCGTAACAGAAGACTCTCGCGAAGTGGACAGGCGGCGCGAGGAGGTCGCGCGCGAATACGCGCGACGCGAGGAGGCAAGGCAGCGTCAAGCAGCCGTAGAGCGCGCTGAAGAAACCCGTCAAGCAGATCGGCGGGTAGAGGCGCAACGCACAGCAGAGGCAGAGCGCGTGGCTGAAGCGGAGCGCGCAGCCGAAGAGGAGCGAGTTGCCGCAGTTCAGCGCGAGGAGGAAGCGAAGCGCGCAGCGGAGCGCGAGCGCACTGCGGGAGTTCAACGCGCGAACGAAATGCGACGGCAGGCCGAAGAAAGCCGTTCTCAGCGCCCGCCAACCTGGCAACAAGCGTCTATCACCCGCGGGACCGCCCCTTCCAGAATTATCCCGATGGTTTCGGAGCGTCGGTGGGAACATTTTCGCCTCATACCCGGCAAGGTCTTGCGAATTCATACAAACGGTCGCCCATGCACTGTTCGGACAGATGTCACGATGGATGTATACCCGAACCATCCCGCGCTGGCTCACTGGGTCATTTTGCCAGGCAGCACCTTGCGCTTCCCGCTACAGCGTGGGCAGGGGCCGATGAACATCTTTGCGCGACCACTGAACGGCATCTATGGGGTGATCGAACTCCGCTACGATGACTGAAATCCCATCCGCAGGCTCGCAGTTGGGACACAAGCTGCGCGGTGCTGAGCAAAATATATTCATTCAATACCGGAAACCTCAACAAGCCGCTTCTTTCAACAAAGCATGAACACCACGACCACCACGATTGAAGTCAATGGACACCAACTTGAAATCCCTGTCGGACACGCGGCAGCGGGACTCAGCGGGCGGGAGATCAATCGCTACGCCGGTGTGCCCGACGGCAAAATCACCTACGAAATCACGGATGAGGGGCATCGCCTCGTCCCTCCCAACGAAAAGGTTCAGCCGCAATCGGGCTCGCGCTACGGAACGATGGATCGCGTCGTCGCTGGTGGAGTTACGCAGGGCCATGATCGCGACACCCTCAGCCGCGCCGCACCGCCCGTCATCGAGATGGCTACTGTGGATGGTTTCAATTTCGAAGTGCCGGAGGGCGGTGCGCTGATGCTGCCGCAGCAAATCAAGTCGCTAGCCAAGGCGGAGCGGAAGCCCGTGCTCTATCGAATCACGCAGGCGGGTCATGAGCTGATGCTCCCGGACCAACCGCTGCGCGTCCAACCGGGTGACAGCTTCGGCACGCTCGACCGCGTGGTGGCCGGCGGGCGTGACCATCATCGCATCAATGCAGAACTTGCGTTGCTCCAGCGCGCGTATGGGGCGAACGCGGTGGAATGGACGCCGGATCAGCAGTGGGTGAAACTGGGCGCATATACCCTGCCTGCTGGCTACAACGAAACGAGCACAGAGATGCTAATTCACGTACCCGAAACCTACGGCCTCGGCGTGCCTATCCGCGAGTGTTACGTGAACACAGGGCTGCGTTACCGCGACCCCTCCCGGCGTAGCTGGGTGAAAATCCCGCATTACTTTGATTCGGAAGATTCCTATCGCCCACGCGAAGGGGTGAAGCAGGAGGGCTGGGGTTACTTCTGTCTGCACTGCATCGAATGGGGGCCGCGCGCGAACTTCCTCACCTTCCTCAACTCTGCCTTCACAATGTTGAGCAATCCGCTCTACCCGTGGCCGACGAGCTAACCCGCAACCACGAACCTCATGCACCTCCCATTTTCACGCTGTAAAACTACCAAGCCAATGACCCCAAATGCTGTCCTGCACTGCACCGAAACCGATTGGAAACGCCTCCGCACCCATTTGCTTCGCGATGACCATTTGGAACGCGCCGGGTTTGCCCAGCTCGGGCGTGCCAAACACGGCGGGCGCATCGAATATTTCCTGCGTCGCTTCGATCCGGTGGCGGACGAGAACTGCGCCCAGCAGCATGCCACGGTCGTCGAACCCGAGCCTCTCACCGTGCTCGGCGTCTTCGCCGATTACGCACGGAGCGCCGCCGCAGCGCTCATGCA
>Ga0209181_10001203_pt1 | contig 45977 bp, 37 predicted proteins | sample MAT05_FD_187208 | JGI IMG/M metagenome (GOLD analysis project Ga0209181, IMG submission 187208) | Freshwater microbial communities from Lake Fryxell liftoff mats and glacier meltwater in Antarctica - MAT-05 (SPAdes) (version 2) | ecosystem: Environmental > Aquatic > Freshwater > Ice > Liftoff... | reverse complement strand
CCTCACACGAGCTGACCTGATGCTCTCCGGTCGTTCGCCTCTTGAACCTTGCGGGCCAAGACCGATTTCGCCGGTTGAATCAGGAAAGTTTCAGTATCATCCAGTCCAGCTCACGCTGGTCTGGTTTGTTGCCGCGCTCTACGACGTTTGTCCGAAGACTTCGGTCGCGAGCGCAGCGAACCTCAACGCATTCTCCATCCGCTATTCAGTTTTCAGAGACCGAGTCTTGCGCCCGGCAGGTTCCGGGCTCGTCGGCGGCGTCCGCGTTGGTTGCCGTCGAGGGAGCTGCTTATACAGAGCAGGGCCTGCCGCGTCAACACCGGGCGTGTTTTTTTCGTCGACGTCTCCGCGACGCGCACAACTACTTATAATAACAGGCTAATTTTGGGCACCGATCATTCGATTTTCTGAGTGAGTTTGCGCGGGTCGCGAAAAAATCGAGGATCGGGCCGCGTGCTGGACGAGGCCGGGGGGATCTGCCTAACCTCGCGCAACGCATGCTGGAGCGGATCGGGAACTGCCGCATCGTGGAGGAGGTCGCGTCGGGCGGCATGGCGGTGGTTTATCGCGCCATCCAGGACTCCTTGGGCCGCACGGTGGCCATCAAGGCGCTGAAATCCACCGCCGCGATCGAGGAGCACATCGCGACCCGCTTCGAGCGAGAAGCCAAGAGTCTCGCGAACTTGCAACACGAAAACATCATCAGCGTCTACGACTTCCATCGTGAGCACGGGTCGCTGTTCATCGTGATGGAGTACGTCTCGGGGATCGACCTGTACGACCTGCTCGAGCGCTCTGGCCGGGTGCCCTTCGACGTCGCCGCCATCCTCGCGCTGCAGGTCGCGCGCGCCTTGGACTACATCCACTACCGCGGCATCGTGCACCGCGACATCAAGCCGGCCAACATCATGCTCGCGCGCCAAGGTGGCGTTAAGCTGATGGATTTCGGGATTGCGCGGGACAAGTCGTTCGAAGATCTAACCGAGGCGGGCACCGGGATCGGCACGCCGGCCTATATGTCGCCCGAGCAGATCCTGGGCGACAAGCTCGACGCGCGCTCGGACCTGTTCTCGCTGGGCATCGTGCTCTACCAGATGCTCACCGGCGGCAAGCCCTTCGTCGAGGACGAGCAGCGGTCGGTGATGCACAAGATCCGGCTCGAGCGGCACCAGAAGGTTCGCAAGCTCAACCCCGACATTCCGCGCGAGCTCGAGCGCATCGTCGACAAGTGTCTCGAGAAGCAGCCGCGCGACCGCTGGCGCTCGGCGCAGCAGGTGGTGATGGCGCTCGAGCGCTTCCTCGCGAAGTACGTCGAGGTCAACTACCACGCGCGGCTGGTGATGTTCCTCAAGGGCCAAGGCGTGATCACGCAGCTCGAGGCGGACGAGTACGTGAGCCCGCTGGTCGGCGTGCCCGGCCTGTCGGCGGCCGGTCAACCGAACATGCAGGCGCGGGTGACGGCGCGGCGCGGCGCGGTCGTCCAGGGCACGATCCTCGGCGTGCTGGCGTTGATGCTCGGGCTCATCCACGTCGCGCCGCTGGGCGAGGCGGCGGCGCCGGTCGCGACCGCGCCGGCGGAGGTGCAGACCGGCTGGCTGCGGGTGGTGGCCTACCCATGGGCCGAGGTCGTCCTCGACGGCAAGCCGGTGGGCGCGACGCCGCTGGCTCGGCCCTTCGAGCTGCCCGCCGGCAGCCATGGGCTGCGCTTCGAACACCCGTGGTTTCAGCCGATCGAGCGGACGATCGACGTGCCGGTGGGGGCCGCCGAGCGCGCGGTCGAGCTACGGGTCGACTTCGAGAGCGAAGGCACGTTGCGCGCCGGCAAGACCGTGCCGAGGGAGACCCCGTGACCCGTTTGATTCTGGCGATGATGGCGGTGGCGTTGATGGCGCTGGCGCTGCTAGCCGGACCCGCCCACGCCGATCGCGACACCGTGACCTACACGGTGCGGGCCGGCGATTCGCTGGCGCTTTTGGCCGCCGAGTACTACGGCGACCGAACCCATGCCGTCTTCATCATGGTCGCGAACAAGATGCAGCACCCGCGGCCGCTCAAGCCGGGCGAGAAGCTGCGCATCCCGGTGTCGCGGGAGATCACGGTCGCGGTGGGCGACAGCTTCGAGGGGCTGGCCCAAGCCTACCTGGGCGACAAGCGCCGTGGCGTATACCTTGCCGAATTCAATGGAATGGCGCCCAGGGCCAGTTTGGCGGCGGGCCGGACGCTGACGATCCCGTTCCACGTGGTCCACACCGCGGTCGGCGCCGAGACCCTGGCCAGCATCGCGTCGGCGTACTTCGGCGACAGCAAGAGCGCGGCGCTCCTGCGCGGCTACAACTTCCTCGAGCGCGACGCGCTGGCGACCGGCGACACCATCGTCGTGCCGATCAACCACGTGAAGGTGCGGGCCTCGGCGATGCCGCCGATCGACGCTGAGTCGAAGGCGCGCACCGAGAAGCGCCGGCAGATGATCGAGATCGCGACCCGGGCGTTGCCACGCGCGGAGGAGGCCTGGCGCGCCGCGAACTACGCCGAGGTCAAGCGCGAGCTGATCGCGGTCGATCTGGATTTCCTCGACGGCGACCGCGCGGCGCTGATGGGTCAGCTGCTGGGCGCGTCCTACGTGGCGCAGGGGGACGAGGTGTCGGCGCGGGCGGCGTTCCAGCGCGCCCTCGAGCGCGCGCCGAAGACGACGATGTCGAGCTACCGCTACTCGCCGCGCATCGCCGACGTGTGGACCAAGGCGGGCGGACAGCTCGACCGTGAGTGAGCGCGCGCTGCTGGTGGGGCTGCTGCTCGCCGCGTGCGGCAACGGCCAGATGGCGCCGCCACCGGGCGCGGGCCTGACCGCGGCGACGGCGCTGGCGGCCGCGATCGATCGCGCGGCCACGGTGACCGCGCCGTGGCGGTGCGCGCGACCGCGGGTGGGAACCGGACCGGCCCTCGTCGTCGGGGAGCGGACCTGGCGGCGCGACGGCGCAGCGCTCAGCAGCGCCGCGGCCAGCCTGACCATCGCGGCGGTGGCCGATGCGCGCGGCGGCGCCGACCCCCGCGTGCACGAGCGGCTACGTGCGCTGGCGCCGAGCCTGGTGATCGCGGTCGGCGGCATGGGTACGACCGAGGCCGAGCTGAGCGCGGCACTGGGGGCGATCGTCGACCCGACGTGGCTGACGGTGGCGGTGCCCGGCACCACCGAGGCCTGGCCGGTGCATCGCGCGACGGTGGCGGCGCTGGCGGCGAGCGGGGCCGCGATCGTCGACGGCAGCGACGTCCGCACCATCGACGCGGGCGTGGCGGTGATCGCCACCCTGCCCGGCCTGCCGTACCCGGCGCGGCTGGCCGCCGGGAGCGAGGGCTGCAGCCACGGGCCCGACGACGTGCGCCGGATCGTGGCGGAGCTGACGACGCTGGCGGGCCAGCGTCCGACGGTGCTGGTGAGCGCGCCGGCGCCCCAAGGTGGCGTGGGCGACCTGACCGCGGGCGGCGTCCATGCCGGCGATCCCGAGCTGACGACCGCGGCGGCCGCGGTCGGGCTGGTGATCCACGCGCCCCTCGACGGCGCGCCGATCGCGCGGGGCCAGGCCCAAGGCGGCGATCACGACGCGATCGCCGCGGGCTCGCTCGACGCGGTCACGCGCTACGCGGCCGACGGCGCGCGGCTGGCGCCCAGCATCACGGTCGTAACCTTCGATCGACGGGGCCGGGCCTGGCGTGCCGCGCCCGTGGACCCGATGGTACGGTGAGCGAGTTGTCGACACCGGCACCTCGTCACTTCTGCCCGCGCTGTCGCGCCAGCTATGCGGTGGCTCAGGCCTTCTGCTCGGAGTGCGGCGCTGACATGCTGCGGGCCTCGGCCATCGACCTGGCCTCGGCGCGCGACGCGGCGCTGCTCGACACCGGCGCGGTGGGTGCGGTGACGGCGCGTCCGGATCGCCGCATCACGGCGTCCAACCAGGCCTGGCTGGGCCACATCGTCGACGGGCGGTACCGCGTGCTCGAGGCGATCGGGCGCGGCGGCATGGGCGTGGTCTACAAGGTCGAGCACGTGCGCATGGGCAAGATCGCGGCGATGAAGGTGCTGCATCGCGATCTCGAGAACGACCCCGACGTGGTCCAGCGCTTCGAGCGCGAGGCCGCCGCGGTGTCGCGGCTCCAGCACCCAAACGCGGTCCAGGTCTTCGATTTTGGCACTGCTCAGGGCGCGCTGTACCTGATCATGGAGTACGTGCGCGGCCAGGACCTCGGCACGATCGTCGAGCGCGACGGCCCGCTCCCGTTCGCGCGGGCGGCGCCGCTGCTGGTGCAGACCCTGGGCGCGCTGGCCGAGGCCCACGAGCTGGGCATCGTGCACCGCGACGTCAAGCCCGACAACGTGCTGGTGACCCGCACCACCGGCGGGCGCGACTTCGCCAAGGTGCTCGACTTCGGGCTGGCCAAGTTGGCCCACGCCGGCAGCGCGCCCGAGGTCAGCGACCGCGCCCAGATCGTGGGCACGCCGTACTTCATGGCGCCCGAGCAGATCCGCGGCGACGACGTGGACCTGCGCGCCGACGTCTACGGCATGGGCGCGCTGATGTATCGCATCCTGACCGGGCAGTACCCGTTCACGGCGAGCTCGGCGGTGGGGGTCTTGACCAAGCACCTGACAGCGGTGGCCGAGGCGCCGTCGCGGCGGGCCCCGCGCCTCGGGATCGCGCCCGAGATCGATGCGATCGTGGCGCGCGCGATGGCCAAGGATCCGGCCGATCGCTGGCCCAACGCGACCGCGATGGCGGCGGCGATCGAGGAGTCCTACGCGGACCTGGTGGGCGATCGCTCGACCCTGACCGCGGCCTCGAGCTCGCGCAAGCGTCGGGCGCTGACTGAGGACGATGAGCCGCTCTCAGAGCTGCGCTTGCGCCGCAGCGACCTCGACGCCTACGAGCGCTCGCTGCGCCGCGGGCGCTGGCTGGTGCTGGGCGTCGCGCTGGCCGCGATCGCGGCGCTGGCCGCGGTCGGGGTGTGGTGGACCGTGGTGCGCGAGCCGCCAACCCGCACCCGCGAGCGCGAGCCCAACGATCTGATCGCGCAGGCGACCCGCATCGCTCTCGACACCACGGTGACCGGGCAGCTGGGCCGGCGACGGTCGCGGGCCGAGCCCGACATCGACTACTACGTCGTGGCGCGCGCGGCCGGCGCGGCCCCAGCGCTCACGGTGCGCCTGAGCGGGCTGCCCAACATCGACGTCGCGCTGACGGTGCGCGACCGCGACGGCAGCGTGGTGGCGAGCGCCGACGAGGCCGGGGTCGGTGCCGGCGAGGCGATCTACATGCGGCGCGTGACCGGACCGGTGACGATCGAGGTGGCCGAGGTGATGACCGCGGCGCTGCCGGTGGAGAACGTCTCGGACGACTACACGCTCGAGGTGCGCGCCGAGGCGGGCGACCCGACCTGGGAGCTCGAGCCCAACAGCGGCGCGACCGATGCGCTGGCGGTGGCCGCCGGGGTCGCGGTCCACGGCCGCCTCGAGGCCCGAGCCGACGTCGACGCGCTGCGCTGGGCCGGCGGCGCCGGGCCGGTGACGATCGAGGTGAGCGCGCCGCCCAGCTTGCCGTTGTCGTGGCGCGGGCCGGACGGCGTCGAGCGCGCCGCCGGGCGCGCCACGATGACCTTGGCGGCCGACGATCTGGTGACCTTGCGGCGCACCGACCGCGACGCGGTGAAGGGCGACCAGCCCGGCGTCGACGCCAGCTGGACGGTGATGATGACGCCAGCGTCCGCTACGCCGTGAGCGCGAGATCGGCGGTCAGCGCGTCGAGCAGCGCGTCGAGGCCGGCGTCGCGCTGGACGAAGCGGTGGACCAGTGGCGGGGCCGGTACCGCCGAGGCGCCGTCGTCAGCGCCGCGCACGATGCGGCGGGCGTTGGGCTGCGCGCGGCGAGCCTCGCCCATGACGCCGCGCCAGCGCTCGTCGCTGGCATCGTGCTCGGCGATGACCGCGTCGAGGGCCACGCCGCGCAGGGCCTCGACCACGCCGTCGAGGTCGGTCGCGAAGCGCACGTCCCAGCCGCTGGTGACGTAAAGCGCGAGGGCACCGCGCTGGCGCCGCTCGTCGCCGACCACCAGCACGCGCAGGCGGCGCGCCGGCTTGTCGCTGGGGCCGGCCTCGCGAGCCAGCACGGCGAGGAGGATCTTCCAGTCGTCGGGGGGCTCGAGGATGCGGATCCCGAGGCCCGGGCTGGGCCCGAGGATCGAGCGCGACACCTCGCCGACGACCTCGATCGGCATGCCGCGAGTGCGGTCGAAGATCGCGATCGTCACCCGGGTGCCGGCGTCGAGCGGCGTCGCGGTGTCGAGGAAGCAGCCGACCGACGACACGTCGCGGGTCTGGCACACGAACAGATCGCCGCCGTTGGGGAAGACGGTGGCCGCGAGCTGGGCGCGGAGACGGAGGGCGCGACGCGACACGGAGGGCGCCGTCATAACACGGCCGCCGGCACCGTGAGCCCGCGTATCGTTGGTACGATCGGTGCTGCGTGTCCGCCGACCTGACGTTCCACGCGCCAGCCATCCCGTTCCTGGTGCTGACGGTGGCGCTGGTCGCGCTCGCGGTGGTGCCGGCGCTGTACCGCGGCGACGCGGTGGTGCGGCTGGGCTTCGTGCTGATCGCGGTGTCGGCGCTGCCGTGGGCGGCGACGACGGTGCTCATCGGCTGCATGGACGACCCCGCCTTGGCCGAGCCGATCTCGCGCGCCGGGTTCGCGCCGCTGGCGTTGGTGGGCTCGGGCCTCTTGATGGTGATCCTGGGCGTGGCCGGCAAGGTCGACGCCCACCGGGGCGTGCTGGTGGCGAGCGTCGTGGCCAACACGGCGATGATGATCGTGGCGGGCGCGACGACGCTGGTGGTGGCGTCGCTGCAGCGCACGCCGTGGGGGCTGCTGTACCCGCGGGCTGGCGCGCTGTACGGGCTGCACGTGGGCAGCATCCCGCTGTGCGTGGGCTATGGCGTGTGGGCGGCGCGCGGGGCGCTGCGCTGGGGCCAGGTCGCGGCGTCGCCGTCCCCGTCGCTGCGCCTCGTCATCGCCGTCGGCGCGCTCGCGATCATCGCGGTGAGCGACGTGTTCCTGACCTACGGCCGGTTCGGCGTGTACCCGATGTCGTGGCTACCCAGCCTCGTCGGAGTCGCGCTGTCGCTGTACGCGATCGGCCCCGGCGATGTGCTGCGCTCGCGCGGGCTCGACCCGGCGGCGATCGCGGAGCTCGGGCTGGGCGTGGTCGCGATCGCGGCGCTCACCGGCTTGGCCAGCGCGACCTCGGCGCCGACCGCGCTGGCGGTGGGCGCGGGCTTGGCGTCGGCGGCGCTCATCACGATCGGCCGCACCTTCTCGCGCGGGGCCGGCGCGCCGGTGGCGCGGCGCGCCGAGTTCGACGGCCTCGTCGACGAGCTGGGCGAGGTCGAGCGGCCCGAGGCGGTGGCGGCGGCGCTGGCCGAGTACCTCGGCGACCGCGCGCTGTTGGCCGACGTGCGGGTGTGGATCGCGGGCCCCGACGACCTCACCGCGATCGGCGCCAAGCAGCCGCCGTGGCCGACGCCGCCCGACGTGCGCAGCTATCTGGTGCGGCTCGACCGCGCGTTCCCGGTGGCCGACCTGGCGACCGAGCGGCTGGGCGCGCGGCGGCCGGCGCTCGAGGCGTGGGTGCGCGGGACCGCGGCCGACGTGATCGTGCCGCTGTGCGATCGCGACCGGCTGATCGGCGTGGGCGTGGGCGCGCGGCCGAGCGGGCGAGCGCTGCGCGACGGCGAGCGGGCCCGGATCGACGACGCCGCGCGGGTGGCGGCGCGAGCGCTCACGGTGCTGACCTTGCGGCGCGAGATCGAGGCCCGGACCGAGCTGACCCGCGAGCTCGAGCTGGCCGAGGCGGTCCGGCAGGCGCGCTCGGCCAGCGACCGGCGCGAGGTGGCCGGCGTGCAGGTCGCGGTGAGCTACCGGCAAGCGGCGCGGGTCGCCGGCGACCTCTGGTACACGGCAGCCCTGCCCGACGGCCGGATGTTCGTGCTGATCGGCGACGTCGCCGGACGCGGCACGCCGGCGGCGCTGGTGTCGGCGGCCGTGGTGGGCGCATGCCAGGCCGCGATCGAGCTGGCGGCGCCCGAGAGCGCACCGCTCGCGCTGCTGCAGCTCCTGCACGAGATCGTGGTCGGCATCGACGGCGGACGCCATCGCGTGACGGTGCTGGGCGCGACCATCGACCGACGCGCCGGCGCCGATCGCCTCGACGTCGCGATCGCCGGGCATCGCGGCGGCTACCTGGTGCAGCGTCGCGCCGACGCGGTCGAGCTGGTCCCGCTCATCGGCCAGGGCGCACCGCTGGGCGAGCCGGCGTGGAAGGCCAGCGCGGCGACGCGCACGATCGCGGCGGGCGACGTCTTGATCCTGACCAGCGACGGCGTGACCCAGGCCCGCGATCGCGCTGGCCAGGCCTGGGGCGAGCGGCGGCTGCAGCGCGCGCTGCGCGAGCACGGCCCCGAGTCGGGCGTGGGCCTCGGCGACGCCGTGCTCGAGGCGGTCACGACTCACGTCGGCGGCGCGCCGCTCGACGACGACCTGCTGGTGATCGCGCTGGCGGTGTAGCTACGGCGAGGTCGGGGCGTCGACGTCGCCGACCAGGCGCAACCCTGACGGCAAGGTGTCGCCCATCGCGACCCGCTCTTCGCGAGCCTCGAGCGCGACGATCTCCTCGACCAGCAGCGCGGCGCGATCGCCGCCGGGCAGCGTGCGGACCTGCGCGGCGACCCGAGCCCGCAGCCCGTCGTCGAGGTCGCGGGCGCGATCACCGGTGCGGCGCGCGAGCTGGGCCAGCGAGAAGCCGACCTTGTCGAGCTCGGGCCAGTCCCAGGCCAGGAGCTGCGCGAGCCACGCCGCGGCCTTGCTGGCCGGCACGACCGTGTTGTGGGGTCCGTAGAGCGGCACGCGCGCGCCGATGCGGCCGAGCGCCCACACCAGCACGCTGTCCTCGCGGCCTTTGCGAGTGTCCATCCGGCGCATCAGCTCGTCGCCGAGCTTGAGCTTGTGCGCGACCGGGATCCGCTCGAGGCTGGCCACCGCGCGCCACATCTCGCCGAGCTCCTGCCGCGAGGCCTTCACCTCGGCCAACTTCTTTTGCTGCTTGAAGCCAGGCAAGAGGAGGCCGGCGAGCCGATCGTAGATCTGTTCCTGCTGACCGGCCGACATGCCGCCCGAGACGCGGCGCCACACCACCCACCAGGCCAGACGCGAGGCCTCGGTCTTGCCAAAGGCGAGGCCCTCGTTGAAGACGCCCCAGATCTGCCGGACCCGCCAGGCGTCGAGCGGCGCGCCCCAGCCTGGCCGCAGGCACAAGCCGGCCAGCCCGAGCCAGCGCTGCTCGTGATCGGCCGAGCGCTTGCGCGACGCCGCGACCTCGATGAGCGCGTCGAACAGCCCGCGCGCGGTCGAGGCCGGCCACTCGTCGCGACGGGCGTCGAACAGCTCCTCGAGCTCGCGGGTGAGCGGCGCCAGGAGCGCGCTGTCGCCCAGGAACCCGGCGCGAGTCCGGGCCTTGGCCTCGTCGAGGCGGGGGTGGGGCGGCGGTGGCGCATCGTCGTCAGTCGCGCTGGGCGCGGCGCCGCCGGCCCGCATGTCGAAGGACAGCCGCCAGCGCCCGGCGTCGGGCGACTCGCACCAGATCTCGACGGCGCCCAGCTCGGTGATGGCGACCTGGAGCCGCACCGCGACGGTGCTGCGGCCGGGCGCGCGCAGGACGGTCACGATGGGCGGCAGCTCGAGGAGATCCGAGCCGTCGTCGAGCGTATCAGCGCGACCATCGCCGATCGGCACCAGCGTGCCCGGGTCGTCGGCCCGTGAGCTCGACGAGAACAGCTTGAAGCGCACCGGCCGGTTGGTCACCAGCTCGAAGTCGCGGGCCAGCTCGACTCGCGAGCCCTCGTCGAGGCCCTTGGGCGCCAGGCACATCGCCATCGGCGCCCCGACGGTGTCGACGCCGAGGTAGAACGCGCGCGGCGTGCCGCCCCGGATGCGCGCGGCCAGGCCGCGGCGGACCAGGCCGAAGTGCGCCGCCCCGACGGCGACGGCCAGCTCGGGAGCGTCGGCGCGCAGCTCGCGCGGGCGCGCCGCGTCGGGCTGCCAGGCGGCGAGCTGGTCGAGCACGCGATCGCGCAGCGTGGCCGGTGTCATGGCGCCGCCGTTGAAGAGCACCGCATCGACCCGGGCCGCGCCATGGCGATGCAGGAACGACGCGAGGTGGCGCGTGATCGCGGGGTCGCTGGCGTAGGGCAGCCCGAGCTCCAGCAGGCCGCCGCGGCCGCGCTGTGGCGTCGCCGTGGCCGGCACGACCGGGAAGAAGCCGTCGAGGAGCACGGTGCCAAGCTCGGCCCGGGTGACCCGATCGCGCAGCGTGCCGGCGATGAGCCGCGCCCCGCGGGCCGCGACGGTGATGGGCACCTCGGCAGGCGGGTCGTCCGCGAGGAGCTGCTCTTTCGCCAGGCGACAAGCGTGGACCAGGCCGTGCCATTGCAGCGCATCGAGGCGCTTGCCGAGGCGCTGCTCGACGAGCTTGGCGAGCGTGAGATCGACGTTGTCGCCGCCGAGCAGCAGGTGATCGCCGACCGCGACGCGCGCGAAGCCACCATCGGCCTCGACGGTGATGAGCGTGAAGTCGGTGGTGCCGCCGCCGACGTCGAAGACCAGCACCCGCTCGCCGGGCCTGAGCGCGCGAGCCGCGCCCCGGTTGCGGTCGATCCAGGCATAAAACGCGGCCTGGGGCTCCTCGAGCAACACCACGCTGGCCAGCCCGGCCTTGGCGGCGGCCTCGCCAGTCAGCTCGCGAGCGGCCTCGTCGAAGGACGCCGGGCAGGTGACGATCACCTCCTGCTCGACGAAGCGCGCGCCCGGACGCTGGGCGTCCCAGGCATCGCGGATGTGCGCCAGGAGCTGAGCCTGGGCGGCGACCGGCGACAGCCGCGGGCCATCCTCACCGCCCCAGGGCAGGATCGCGGCTCGGCGATCGACGGCGGCGTGCCCGAGCCACGACTTGGCCGACGCGATCATGCGGGCCGGGTTGCGGGCGCCCTGGCTGCGCGCGAGCTCGCCGACCACCTCGCGACTGGCCGCCTTCCAGGGCAGCGCGGTCTCGGCAGCCGCCAGGTCGTGCTCGCCCGGCAGGTACACGAACGACGGCAGCTGGCGGCGGGGCCCCACCTCGCCGGGCGCGACCAGCTGCGGGACCTCGAAGACCCGGACCCGCGGATCGGCCGCGCCGGTGTCGACGTAGGCGACCGCGGTGTTGGTCGTCCCGAGGTCGATGCCGATGAGGTAGCGCGCAGCCATGAGCGTCCGTGTCTACATCGGTTCCGGCGACACCGCCACCGCCGCCGTGCCGCACGCCGAGCCTGTCAGTACGGGACCGAATCGTCGAGGCGCTGCACGGACATCGAAGATTCTCGATAATCGCGTTTGACATTGTCCCGCAGGACCTCTAAAGACATACTCATTCGCCACGTGAGCCTTCGGGTGAGCGGGGCCGACAACGCCGCGACCGCGAAAGCCACGAATCGAACCAACTGCCATGATCCGCTCCCTTACCCCCATGACCGCGCAACTCGAGGCTTGCCTCTGGTGCGCGTTCACGTCCTCGCCGGCGCCAGCCTTCATCGAGGTTGCGCGCTTGGGTCACCAGGCGGTCAACGCGGCCAACGACGGCCTCGGCCAGGCTTCGCGCTCGGGATCTCACACGTAGCTTCGTCGATCGACGGATCTGCTGAGGGCCACCCGGGACGCACCCAGGTGGCCCTTCTTCGTTTTCTGGCACTGGCACCTTCGCGGTCACGTCACGGGTGCGTCCGCGCCGGGGCAAGACGCCAAAGCGCCCTGTCCTGCGCACGACTGGCGACGTCACGTTCATTTTCAAAGCTCAGCATGCCGTCGGTGCGAATCCGACCGCCTGCACGAACTTGCCCACGCGGTGTGGGCCGATGGCGTACGGCTCCGGCCCGTGCGCCCTGACAACTGGACCGGTGAAGGGACGGCCGACATGGACGACGTGGGGATACGAACACTCCTGCTGACGCAAGGCTTCGAGCCGATCAAGGTCATCTCGTGGCGGCGCGCCATCACGCTCCTCACCCTGGGCAAGGTCGAGGTGATCGAAAAATACGACGCCGAGATCAAGACGGTCTCGGTGATCGTGAAGGCCCCGGCGGTGGTGCGCCTGCTGCGCGCGTTCCGCCGCCACGCCAAGCCGGTGAAGTTCTCGCGCGTGAACATCTACGCGCGTGACGGGTATCGTTGCCAGTACTGCGGCGTGCGCTGCACGATCGCGGCGCCGACGTACGACCACGTCGTGCCGCGCTCACGGGGTGGCCGCACCACGTGGGAGAACATCGTCACGTGCTGCTATCCGTGCAACGGCGCCAAGGGTAGTCGGACGCCGTCCGAGGCGGGCATGAAGCTGCGCACGGCGCCGGCGCGCCCGACCTGGGTGCCGGCGGTGACGATCAGTGTCAGTACGCGCTCGGTGCCCGAGGCCTGGCGCGGCTACCTGCCCTGGACCGGATCGGTCGACAGCGAGGTCGCTCCGGTGGCGGCGTGAGGGTCGGTCGTCGGCGGAGGTCAGGTTCGTTCGCGGACCGAGTACTCGAGCTTCCAGCGGCCGGCGCCGTCGCGGGCCCGGCACCACAGCTCGAGCGTGCCGACCTCGGTGACGTTGGCCGACAACGCGACCGGGACCAGCTCGCCGGCGCGGCGGTCGCCCTCGACCGCGACCTCCTGCTCGACGGGATCGAGCTCGACCAGCTCGGCGGCCTGGGGGTCGACCAGCGCGCCGACCGCGTCGTCCTTGCGGGTCGACGACGCGAAGAACCGGAACGTCGACGGCTCACCAACGATCAGCCCCAGGTCGTCGTCGGGCAGGTCGGCGCTGGTGCCCTCCTCCATGCCGAAGGGCGCGACACACAGCGCCTTCACCGGCGGCGCGAACCCCGGGATCGCGGGCGCCGACGACTCGATGCCGATGTAGTAGGCCCGGGCGGTGCCGCCGCGGATGCGCACGCCCCCGTCGCGCCGCACGCCGCCGTAGTGGGCCGCCCCGATGGCGACCGCCAGATCGAGATCGGCGCCGTCGAGCTCACGGGGCTCGCGCCCGTACCAGTCACCGATGACCGCGCGCACGCGAGCGCGGATCGCCGGCGCCTTCATGACGCCGCCGTTCCACAGGACCGCGGTCGGCGCGCTGTCGTGGCGATCGAGAAACTCGGCGAGGTGCTTGGTGACCGCGGGGTCGGCGGCGTAGGCCAGGCCGAGCTCGCGCAGACCGCCGGCGCGTCGACGCGACGGCCGCGCCTCGGCGTCGACGACCGGGAAGAACCCGTCGACCAGGAGCCTGCGCGACCCGTCCCGCTCGAGATCGACCCGCACGGTCGACCCGATGAGCTTGCTGCCGCGGCCGAGGATCGAGACCGGCACCAGGCCCGGGCCGTGGTCGTCGAGCAGCGCCTCCTTGGCGCGCCGGCAGGCCTGGACCAGCCCGCGCGACTGCACCGGGTCGAGCTTCTTGCCCTGCTCGACCAGCGTGCGCTCGGCGGTGGCGGCCAGCGCCAGGTCCATGTTGTCGCCGCCCAGCAGGATGTGGTCGCCGACCGCGACCCGCTCGAGGACCAGGTTGCCGCCCTCGTCGGTGATCTCGATGAGCGTGAAGTCGGTGGTACCGCCCCCGATGTCGCAGACCAAGACCACGTCGCCCGGCACCAGCTTCTGACGCCAAGCGTCGCCGGCGGCGGCGAGCCAGGCGTAGAAGGCGGCCTGCGGCTCCTCGAGGAGCGTGATGCGCGGCAGGCCGGCCTCGCGGGCGGCCGCGACCGTGAGCTCGCGCGCGACCGCGTCGAAGGACGCTGGCACCGTCACCAGCACGTCCTGCTCGGCCAGCGGCGCGTCGGGATGCCCGGCGTCCCAGGCCGCGCGCAGGTGGGCGAGGTAGCGAGCCGACGCGGTGACCGGCGACACCCGCTCGCCGCCCTCGGGTAGATCGCGATCGGCGCCGCGCCACGGCAAGATCGCCGCGCTGCGATCGACGTTGCCGCTCGACAGCCACGACTTGGCGCTCGACACCAGCCGGTGCGGTAGCTCGGCGCCGCGGAGCTGAGCAAAGATGCCGACGGCCGACGAAGCGTCGGGTGCCCACGGCAGCGTCATGGCGTCGGCGGCGACCTCGTGGGCGGTCGGCAGCAAGAGGAACGACGGCAAGGTGGGACGGGTCGCGACCTCGCCGGGCCCGACCACCTGGGTGATCGGGAAGGCCTGGGCCGGTCCCGGGCGCTCACCGTCGACGAAGGCGATCGCACAGTTGGTCGTGCCGAGATCGATCCCGACCACGAAGCGCGCCGACGCGGTCAAACCTCGACCTCGGCGGGCGCGACGATGGTGCGGTCGAGGCCGTCGGCCAGGCTGGGTAGCTGCGCGCGCTCGGCTCGCCAGCCGTGGTGACGCAGCGCGCCGGTGAACGGCGGCTCGCCCTTGGCCTCGCCGATGATGCGCACCTCGGCGGGGTCGAAGCCCTTGGGCACGGTCACCTTGGCGTCGTCCTCGCCGGGCATCACCGGCTCGAGGGTGAAGACCTGATCGAGGACCTTCTTGCAGCCGCGGTGGACGTCGCGCGCCGCGGCGCCGATGTCGGCGTCCGAGAAGCCCTCGAGCGGCTCGCGCAGGAAGTCGATGAGCCGACCGTCGCGCTGGAGGAGCGCGAGCAGCGCCAGCGCACCGTCGCGCTGGGCGGCGCCGGGGTCGGCCTTCTTGGCGCGGGCCTCGGGCTCGACGGCCACGGCCACGGCCACGGCCACGGCGGGCGCGGGTGCGGGGGGAGCCGCGATCGGCTTGGCCGGCGCCGTCGCCGCAGGTGCGGCGCTCACCGCCGGCGCCGGCAGGCGCTTCACCTCGTCGGGCAAGTAGGCCGCGACCGCAGGGTCGAGCTGCTTGCCGAAAAGCAATCGGAAGAATGAGGAAAACGCGAGTCCGATACGTGACATGGATGCGATCTCCGAGCGTGGGTAAACCGCGGTCCCATCCAAGTCAAGCCTCGGAAAACTGAGATGAATCGCGGCCGTCGCCGTGACGGATGGCGCAGCGGCGAAACCCGCGACCTGGGAGTTCAACGCGTTACCCCTGCGCGCACCCGCTGGCCTGCGCATTGCTGAGGCGATTCCCCAGCAAGCGTAAGGCGACTTCGCCTACCATCTATTCCTCTGTCGCTCAGGAGCGCGCGATGACCAAGTGGCTTTGTCGGACCATGGTAGCTGCGATCGTCGCGGTCACCGCTTCGGGATGTTCCCTCTACTTTGGCGATGACACCGGCGACGACTGCCAGTTCGGCTTCGGCGCCGAAGACCAGGCCGCGTTCGGTGGGGTGCGCAACCCGCAGACCAACCAGTGCGACTTCGTCGGCGGCGGTGGCGGCGGGTGCGGCCGCGACGCCAACGACGACGACACCTTCGTCCCGGCGCCGGTCGACTGGGCGCAGTGCTTCACCGAGTGCGAAGGCCTCGACGAGAGCTCCTGCTTCGCGGCCGATCGCTGCCGCGCGACGTACCTGCAGTGCCCGCCCGGCTCCGACTGCTTTCGGGAGTTCGCGGGCTGCGTCGGCATCGCGCCGTCGGGCCCGATCACCGGCGAGGCCTGCCAGGGCCTCGACGCCTACGGTTGCTCGCAGCACAACGACTGCGTCGCCATCTACGGCACCACCGACCTCCCCAACGATGGCTACGAGGGCACCGGCGTGTTCATCGGGTGCGACGCCGAGCCGACCACGCTGGGCTGCTTCTCCGACAACGAGTGCCCGGCGGGCTTCGAGTGCAGCGTCAACCAGGGCGACTGCACGACGCCGCCCGGCTGCGGCGCCGACGGCAGCTGCGACCAGGCCTGCTTTGGCCGCTGCGTCCCGACCGGTGGCCAGTGCGCCGCGGTCGACTGCGGCCCCGGCTTCCATTGCGAAGAAGTGTGCCCGGGGTCGAGCGGAAACGACCGCGAGGGCGCGCCCCAGGATCCCGGTGAGTGCCAGGTGACCTGCGTGCCCGACCAGAACTTCTGCCCGATCGAGTGCCCGGCCGGGAGCCTGTGCCTCGAGGTCTGCCCGCCCTGCAACTACCCGGGCGACCCGTCGTGCAACGCCGGCATGTGCCACTACGAGTGCCAGCAGCGCACCGGCGGCGTGTGCGACGACTTCGACTGCGGCTTCGACTCGCACTGCGAGGAGCGTTGCTTCGCGTGTGACCCGCTGCCCGATGGCAGCGGCTGCGGCAACGCCTGCGAGCCGTTCTGCGTGCCCAACAGCCCCGACGCGTGCGACTCGACGATGTGCGGCGCCGGTGACCACTGCGAGGTCCAGTGCCGACCCAGCGACCCCACCGATCCGATGACGCCCATGTCGGACTGCACCGCGACCTGCGTGCCCGACGCCGGCCTCGGTTGTGCGGCGATCGACTGCGCCCCCGGCGCGCACTGCGTCGAGACCTGCGCCGCGATGCCCTGCATGGACCCGGCGGGTTGCCCCGAGCTGTGCCGCGGCGAGTGCGTCCCCGACGGTCCCGGCGAGTGCCACGCCCCGGTCAGCTGCGACGCACTCCCGCCGGTGTGCCCGGCCGGCACCGTGGCTGGCGTCGCCAACGGCTGCTGGACCGGCTACTGCATCCCGACGTCGCAGTGCGACGATCCCCAGCCGCCGCGCTGCAACGAGCTGGACGACGAGCTGAGCTGCCTGGCGCGCGCCGAGTGCACGCCGCTCTACACCGGCACCTGCTGGCCCAACCCGGACGGCACGTTCACCTGCATCGAGACCGAGTTCGCGCGCTGCGAGTCGCGCATCATGCCCTTCTGACGCGAGCTAAAATCTCCGTCCGTGTCTGCGAGCGCCAGCGGGCGCTCGTCGCGGTTTCGGGGTTATGATCGCATGCGCGTGCCGCCGATTCCGCCCAGCGCTCCCGGCGATCCCGCGCTGGGCGACGATCCGAGCGAGGACGAGACCCGCGACTCGGACACGCTCGCCGCCGCCCCGGCGGCCCGCCGCAAGACCGCCGCGTCCGACAGCGTCCACAACCACCCGACGCAGCAGCTGCCGTCGACGCGCGGCCTGCCCGGCACCGTCGATGCCGACACCCGCCACAGCACGGCGACCACGCCCGTGCAGGCCATGCAGGCCGAGGAGCTCGAGCGGACGCGGGCCTTCGGCAAGCTAGCCATCGCGATCGGCGTGGGCGCTGGCGTGGCCGTCGCGGGCGCCGGCGGCGACCTCACCGCCAAGCTGATCTTCCTGGGCTGCATCGCCACGATGATCGTCGGCATCGCGTGGCTGGTGCTCACGATCCGCGATCCCGCGCACTTCTCGACCAAACGCGTGGCCGGGGCCGGGCTCACCGGTTTTCTCGCCGTGCTCGGCGGCGTGAACTACTGGGGCATCTGCTCGCCGGCCTCGGCGGTGATGCTGTTCGGGATCTACTTTTTCAGCCTCGGACAGTTCCGGACCAGCGCGTTGGTGCTCTACCTGACCGGCGCGGTCGGCCACGCGGTGCTGGCGACGCTCATCATCACGCAGGCCGTGCCCGAGCTGGCGGTGATCAGCTCCCGCCAGATGCCGCTGCGCGAGCAGCTCATCAGCCAGGTCACGGTGCAGCTGCTCTACGCCTGCGCCTACTACTACGGTCGCCGCAGCCGGCGCGCTACCGTCGAGGCGGTCGAGCGGCTCGATCGCGCGGTGCGCGCGGTGTCGACGCGCGAGGCCCTGCTCGCGGAGGTCCGGCAAGAGCTCGATCGCGCGCTCAAGGTCGGAGGGCCCGGCCGCTACACCGAGCAGGAGATCGGGTCGTACAAGCTCGGCACGCTCATCGGGCGCGGCGGCATGGGCGAGGTCTACGAGGCGACCAGCGTCCACGACGGGCGCGACGCCGCGGTCAAGCTGCTGCACCCGAGCACGCTGGCCGATCCGCAGGCGGTCGCGCGCTTCGTGCGCGAGGCCGAGGTCGCGGCCCGCCTGATCAGCCCGCACCTGGTCGCGGTCTACGAGGTCGGCCTCACCAGCGGCGAGATTCCGTTCATCGCGATGGAGCGTCTCCGCGGCAAGGACCTCGCCCACCACCTGCGGCGGGTGCGGCGCATGTCGCTGGCCCAGACGGTCAGCCTCATCCGCGACATCGGCGGGGGGCTCAAGGTCGCCCACGACGCTGGCGTGGTGCATCGCGATCTCAAGCCGCACAACCTGTTCCTCGCCGAGCAAGACGGCGCGCAGCGCTGGAAGCTCCTCGACTTCGGCGTGTCGAAGCTGGCCGCGCGCGGCGGCACGCTCACCGCCGGCCACATCGTCGGCACCCCCGGCTACATGGCGCCCGAGCAGGCGCGCGGCGAAGCGGTCGACCAGCGCGCCGACGTCTACGCGCTGGCCGCGATCGCCTACCGCTGCCTCACCGGTCATCCCGCCTTCACCGGCAAGGACGTGCCGACCACGCTCTACGACGTGGTCTACAAGATGCCGACCCGGCCCTCGCTGCTCGTCGAGCTGCCGGTCGATGTCGACCGCGCGCTGGCGGTCGGTCTGGCCAAGCATCGCGACGAGCGCCTGGCCAGCGTCGGGGACTTCATCGCCGCGCTGGCATCGGCGGCCGAGAGCAAGCTCGACCTCGAGCTCCGGACCCGGGGCGACGCGCTGATCGCGCGTCATCCGTGGGGCACCCGGCTGTGATCAGAGGTGGAGGCGAGCGCTGACGAGGCCGGTGATGAACTGGTCGCCGTCGGTCTTGAGGTCGAAGAAGCCGACGTCGACGCCGACGTCCAGCGCGTTCGACGGCGAGAAGAACGCGCCGATCGACAGCGGGATGTAGTCCGCGAAGATCACGACGGTGTCGCCGGCATCGTCGTTGAGCGCGATGCGGGCCAGGTTGGTGTCGAGGTGCACGTAGAGCTGCGGGCTGGCCTGGAACGCCACGCCGACCGGGATGCCGAGCGCGATGCCCTTGCCGGTCTCGTCGGCGATACCGATCGAGAGCTGCTGGCCCGGGGTGTAGACGGCGAGCTTGTCGGTGAGCTTGAAGCGGACGCGCGCGCCCAGGCCGATCGGGTCGATGCCCTCGGCGAGGATGTTGTAGCCGAGGCCGACGTCGGCCGCGATGTCGAGCTTCTCGTCGTGGAGCAGCGAGTAGCCGGCGTGGACGCCGAGATCGCCCTTGATCTCGAACTCCTTGAGCGCGTAGGCGTAGTTCACGCCGACCTCGAGCTTGTCGTTGACGCCGTAGTTGGCGAGCAGGTTGATGCCCGCCGAGTCGAACGCCTCGGGGTTCAGCAAGAAGCCGATATCAGCGCCGACGGTGATCTGCGCGCCCGGCGTGGTGAGCGGGCGATCGATGATCTCCTGGGGCTGGTTGACGTCGGCCGAGGCGAGCGAGGGCGCCAGGGCCGCGACGAGGGGGATCAGGCCAACAAACAAGGTCTTCGTGTTCATACGATTCTCCATAGGACGGCAACGGTGAGTGACTACGTCGCTGCGCGGATCTCGAACGTGAGAGCCGCGTAGCCGCGCCGGGCGTCGTCGCCCAGCGCGTCAGAAGTTCCAAGGGCGACGCCGACGCCGAACCCGGCGCGCGGTCGCAGCACGAGCTGAGCCCACAGCGGCGCGTCGGCACCGGCGAAAAAATCGCCGCTGGCCGGACCGCGAACCCCGACGCCGACCTCGACCGAGAGCGGCGCCACGATCGCGGCGCCGACGGTGACGTTGGCGGTGAGGCGCTCGCGGTTGCCAGCGGCGCGGCCGAGCAAGCCGATCGCGAGGCGCGGTCCGGCTTGCGCCCAGAACCGATCGCCGTGCCACTGGGCGAGCCCGCCGACCACGAGCGAGGCCATGGCCGGCGCGAGCGCTGCGACATCGGTCGATGCGATGCCGCTGACGCGCACATCGTTGGCACTGGTCACGATCGGAAAATGCGCAGACAGCGCCACTCCGCCGTAGCGGCCGTCGGCCGGCAAGCAGCCGCGCACGCACAGCCCGCGATTGGCGCCGACGAGGCCGTCGGGACGATGCGAGTGCGAGATCCCGAGCGTCAAGCGATCGCTCACGCCGTACCAGAGATCGGGCGCGAGCTCGGCGCGATCGACGGCGAGCGAGGTCTCGAGCGCGAGCGCGATGGCCAGCGTGCGCGCGGGGACGATCGTCGGGGCGGCCAGCGCGCCCAGCGCGTCGTCGGCTTGCACGCGCGTGGTCGTACCCGCCGACGATGCGGCGACGATAGAGATCGTGAACAGTGAGCCCCTGGCAGTGGTCATTCGGCGCGGATGCGTAGCGAGTACGTGCCCCTTGTACGCAAAAGTTTGCGGGTCGGTGCATCAACGCGGCAACTTTTTGTATGGTCTTAGAAGTGTCGCGGTCTGTCGCAGCCTGCGGCGCGTAGGACGGCACGCACGTGCGCACGATGCTTCTCACCGCTGCGGCCTGGCCCCGCCGGTCGCGACGCCCGCGCCCGCCGGCGACCCCAAGGTAGCGGGGCCAGCGCCCCGCTCGCGGGCCTTTGATTTCGGCAGCTACTGAAAGTCGGACTGCGCGACGTCGGTCTCGAGGCGCTTGAGGTTGCGGTCCTGCTCCGAGAGCGCCTCCTTGAGGCGGCGCTGCGCCATCTCCTCGCGCAACGTGGCCGCGCGATCGCGCCCGGCCCGGCTCACCGCGGCCAGGCCGAGGATGCGCGCGGTCGAGCACACCACGTCGGCCGCGGCCTCGAGCACGAGCATCTCCTCGTCGGGATCGCGGAGCGCGCGCTGGGCGGCCCGGGCCAGGCGCGTGAACACCAGGTCGGCGTCGGCGAGGATGGCCTCCTCGGTGTCGCCCCAGGCCAGTCGCCGCGCGACCGCGTCGTGGAGGGTGAGGTCGAGGCCGAGCGCGGTCTCCATGCCGGCCGACAGCGTGCGCACGATCGCCTCGAAGATGGCCTCGGCCGGCGCGTCCTCTCGTCCGCCCTCCACCACGTCGAGGATCTCGTCGCGCAGCACCGCGACCCGCTCGCCGAGATCGCTCATCGCATCGTCTCCTTCGAGGGCCGGCGCCGCGGCGGCCCCGCCGGTGGCTCAATGCGAGGCCGCGCGCCGGGGCGCTCGATGCCGAGCTCGTAGCGCAGGCCGCCGGGCAGCTCGTCGTCGATGATCGTCGCGAACTTGCGCTCGAGATCGGCGATCCGCCGCTCGTTCTTGCTGACCCGCTCGCCCAGGCGCGTGGTCTGGGCCGCGGCCTCGCGCAGCTGCTCGGCGGTGGGCGCGACCGACTCGACGATGAGGCTGGCGATCGTGCCGGACAGCCGCTGGTAGGCGGCGGCGAGGCGGCGCAGCGCGGCGACCCGTCCGCCGGGTGCGCCGGGCACCGCGCGCACGGCATCGACGTGGGCGAGCCGCGCGGCGTCGAGGGCGTCGTAGAGCGGCGCGAGGCCGGCCTCGTCGAGGGCGCGGACGTCGAACAGCTCGCGGGCGGCCAGCGCCGCGTCGCCGCCGTCGCTCGACGCGCTGGCGACCTGGTGCGCGTGATCGATGGCGCGGGTGTAGAGCGTGCGGTCGGTGGTCGCCGCCGCGGGCCGGGCCAGCGCGCGCCGACGGGCGGCCTCGAGCAGCAGCTGGACATCGGGCGCGGGCACCTCGGGCGGCGGCGCGACCGCGCGCATGAACGGGACGGTGGGCTGGTCGAGGAAGCGCTGCGGGCTGGCCGCAGCCTCGCTGCGCTGGCGCCGGCTGCGGTCGGACTCGAGGCGGACCAGCTCGGCCTCGGCGAGCTTGAGGCGCTCGGCCAGCACGCCGCCGACCGCGGTCTCGGCGGTGACCAGCGCGCGCGCGATCGCGGACTCGACCAGGGCCGCCAGGCCGCGGTCCTCGCTGCGCAGCTCGCCGATCACCTGATCGGCAGCCCGCGCCAGACCGTCGAGCAGCTCGCGCATCGCCATCCACGCACCGTTTTGACCCAGCCAGCCGACCGCGAGGTTCTCCGCGAAGCTCCACACGTTCACCGACGTGGCCTTCTCGAGGTCGTGATAGACGGCGTCGGCGAAGTTGCCGGCGACCAGCCCGATCGCCTCGTCGGGCCGCAGCACCGCGCACAGCGGCGAGCGGTGGATGCCGTGATGGCGGGCCGCGATGAGCAGCCGATCGCGGCGCGCCCACCACGCCCCGGCGCCGCTGGTGCGCAGCACCACGGTCGCGCGCGGCATCGACTTGCCACCGGCGTCGAGGAGGATCGCGGTGACGTTGTCGCCGCCCCCGCCGCGCAGCGCGGCGTCGATGAGGTCGCGCACCACGTCGCCAGCGCCGTCGGTCGAGCCGACCAGCTGATGCATCGCCTCGTTCGAGGCGTAGCCGTACAGGCCGTCGGAGCACAGCAGCAAGCGATCGCCGGCGATCAGCTCGATCTCGTTCACGTCGACGATGGCGGTGGCCTTGGCGCCTAGGTTGCGCGACAGCACGTTCTTGTAGGCGTGGCGGTCGGCCTCGTCGGCGTTGATGGCGCCGCGCGCGACCAGCTCGGCGACGATGGTGTGATCGTTGGTGAGCCGGTGCAGCCGACCGTCGCGCAGGAGGTAGGCGCGGCTGTCGCCGACGTGGCCGATGGTGGCGCGCCGGCCGTCGACCAGACAGACCACCGCGGTGGTGCCCATGCCGCGGCGATCGCGGCGGCGCTGGGCCTCGGCGTGGACCGCGGCCGACGCGGCGTTGATCGCGGCCTCGAGGAGCGGACGCGGCTGCATCGCCGAGCGGCGCGCGCGGACGTACTCGTGGACGACGTCGCGGGCCTTGTTCGACGCGACGTCGCCGGCGCTGGCGCCGCCCATGCCGTCGAAGACCGCGTACAGCCCCCACTTGGCGTCGACGATGAGCGCGTCCTCGTTGGTGTCGCGCACCGAGCCGACGTGGCTGTCGCCGAAGCCGACGATCGCGAAGCTCATCGCCCCACCACGGCGGCCGGCAGCTGGGCGAGGCGGCGGCTCAGCTCCTCGGCGATGATGTCGTTGACCATGCGCGCGGTGATGCGGGCCGCGTGGGTGACCGCGAGCGCCACCGTCGGGTCGTCGGGATAGTGGGCCCGCGCGACCTGGACCGCGACGTCGGCGATGGCGACCAGGAGCCGCTGGGCGTGGTCAGGGCCGAGGCCCTCGGCGCCGCGCAGCGCGATGAATGACTGCAAGAAGCCGCGATGCAGCGTGTGGTCGCCGGTGACCAGCAAGGTCGCCAGCGCGTGCAGCACCGCGTCGAAGAGCCGGCGCGCCTCGTCGTCGGTGGTGCGCGCGATCGCGTGGTCGAGGCTACCGCGCACCTCGACGAGGCGGGTCAGCACCGCTGGCCGCATCTGCTCGAAGGCGGCGACATAACCGGGCACTCCCGACATCTTTGGCGATGGTATCAAGAGTCGCGGACCCCGTGCTAGGGTCGGCCGCGTGAAGGGAGGGAAGATCTTGATCATCGACGATGAGCCGATGGTGAGGAGCGCCGTGAGCCGGGTCCTCGCCGACGAAGGCTACGCCGTCGACTCGGCGGGCGATGGCGCCGCCGCGCTGGTGCGCCTGCGCGAGTCGCCGCCCGACGCGATCCTCCTCGATCTGATGATGCCGGGCATGAACGGGCGCCAGTTCCTCCACGCGCTGCGCCACGACCTGGGCTCGACGGTGCCGGTGGTGGTCATGACCGCGGTCCCCGGCCTGGGCCAGCGCGCGATCTCGCTGGGCGCCACCGACGTCGTCGAGAAGCCCTTCAACGTCGAGGAGCTGCTCAACAAGATGGCGCTCGCGGTGTTCCGCAACCGCAGCGAGCCCCGGGTCCGCAGCGGTCGGCCGGTCGACGCCGCGCCGGTGCCGGCCGCCGACGCCGGCGAGGACGAGCTGGGGGTCATCGTGCTCCTGGACCGCGACCTCGGCGCGCTCAGCCGGCTCGACGAGCGCTTCACCGGCCAGGGCTTCTCGGTGGTCGCCATGCCGAGCCTGCCGGCCGGCGCGCCACGGCTGTTTCGCGCGCTGTCGCCGTCGGCGATCGTGATCGCGGCCGAGGTCACCTCCGACGGCGGCGCGATGCTGTCGACCTCGGTGCGCTCGATGCCCGGCCTCGGCGAGGTGCCGCTCATCGTCTACACCCGCGAGGCCGCGACCGAGCTGGGCGCCCTCGACGCCCGCGCGGTGGTCGCGCTGACCCGGCCCAGCGACGACGATCTGCTCCGCATCGTCGAGCTGATGAGCGGCCGGCCACTGGCGAAGCTCGCGCCGTCGACGCTCGCGCCGTCGACGCTCGCACCCGCGCCCGTGAGCTGATCGCGATTTGTCGGACATCGGTGTCGCGATCGCGGCGCCGCGTCGACCTGTCGTCGCGACGTTAGGGCCCGCGCATGAACAAGTCGACCGTTCTCGCGGCCGATCCATCCCGGCTGGCTGCGTTGCCGGTTCCGGTCCTCGGGTCACATCCGTCGAGGATGCTTCCCTGCGGTCCTCACCGTCGCCTTGCCCTCCGGGCGCCTCGACCGCGATCATCGATCGACTTGTCCACTCGCGGGCCCTTAGGTCGCGCGATGCCATGGTCGAGCACTTGCAGGGCTGGAGTCGATGACGAAGCGCTGGAGCAACCTCATCCGTCACGGCCTGCTCGGTGGGAGCCTGCTCGGTGCGCTGGCCACCAACGCCCGCGCGGATGCCTGCCACCTGAACGATCGAAGTGACACCGTCGTCGCTGTCACGATTGGCATCGACGCTGGCGCGCGCCTCTCGCTCATCGGCGGTGTCGAAGCGCGCAGGTGCGTCCTCGATCGGGGCGACGTGATGGCTCGAGTCGAGGTCGGCGGCGGTCCGGTGCGCTTGATCGCCGGCGCCAGGGCCCGTCCATTCGACGGTGACGGCAGCCAAGTTGGCCTCGAGGCGGGCCTGGCCATCGACGTGAAGGGCGGTATCGGGGGACACGTAGCAGGCTCACTCGGGCCCAACTACGCCTACGTAGCACTCCAGGCGTTGTTCCCACTGACATCACCGCCGAGTCGACCTAGCCGAGCTCACGTCGGCGTGATTGTCGGGGTAGCGCCGTGGGCGCTGTCCGAGCCGCGCATCACCCAGGGTCGGCCGATCGTCGTCGACGGACGCATCGTGCGCCCGGACGTGATCGCGCACAGCGAAACGCCACCGGGCGCCGAGGATCGCGCGGTAAAGCGTCACTTCACGCGGTCGGCCAAGCACGAGTACTCGTCGGTGTGGACCTTCTTGCGGCTGGCCGGCGAGCTGCACGCGGTCGGCGCCCCGGCCCAGCTGTTCGCCGCCGCGCTCGACGCCGCCGACGACGAGGTCCGGCACGCCGAGCTGTGCGGCCAAGCCGCGGGTGGCCTGCGACTCGCGCCGCTGGCGATGCGCCATGCGCAGCCGCGCTTCACGCAGCGCACGCCGGGTGCCCTGGCGATCCTCGCGGCCGAGGCCTGGCGCGAAGGCTGCCTGAACGAAGGCGCCGCCGCCGAGCAGGCTCGCCTCGCCGCTGACGACGCCCAAGGCCCGACCCGGGCGATGCTCGCGACCATCGCGCGCGACGAGGCGACCCACGCCGCGCTGGGCTGGGCGGTGCTGTCCTGGGTCCACGGGCTCGCCCCGGCGCTGGTCCGCGACGCGACCTTCGACGACTCGCCGGGCCTCGCGGCGATCGTCGACGCGCCGATGGATACCGCCCTGGCCCGCCGCGGCGTGGCGAGCGCCGCCGTGACGATCGCCGCCACCGCCGACGCCACGGCGCACGCCCTCGCCCGCCGGGCCGACCTGCTCGCATAAGGTGCGCGCTCGGAGCATCCGAGATAGAACCCGGGCATGGTTGCCTTGCCGCAGCAGCACGTCGATCCGCGCACCGTCCATGCCGCTCGCCGCGCCGCCTACATGGCCGCGATCGGCCCCAACGCGGTCGCGATGGTCCGCTCGCTCCCCGAGCGGCTGCGCAACGGCGACGCCCACTACCCGTTTCGCCAGCACTCCGACGTGCTGTATCTGACCGGCTTCGTCGAGCCCGAGACCACCGTGATCTTGCGGCCCGGCGCCGAGACCGATCGCGTCGTCATGTTCGTGCGGCCCCGCGATCTCGAGCTGGAGACCTGGAACGGCCGCCGCGCCGGCCTCGAGGGCGCGCGCGAGCGCTACGGCGCCGACGCCGCCTATCCGGCCAGCGAGCTGGCGACCCGCCTGCCCGATCTAATCGCCAACTGCGACGAGCTGCACTACGCGCTGGGGCTCGACGACGAGACCGACCACGTGGTCACCGCCGCGCTGGCCCGGCTGCGCCGGATGGAGAAGCGCGGCCAGCGTCCGCCCCGGGCCGTCGTCGATCCGCGCGCCGCGCTCCACGAGCTGCGCTTGCACAAGGCGCCCGACGAGCTGCTCGCGCTGCGCAAGGCCGCCGCGATCTCGTGCGACGCCCACGTCGCGGCGATGGGCATCGGCCGCCCCGGCACCTTCGAGTACGAGCTCGAGGCGATCATCAACTACACGTTCCGCAGCCGCGGCGGGGCCGGCCCTGGCTACGGCACGATCGCCGGCGCCGGCGAGAACGCGACGATCTTGCACTACGTCGAGAACCGCTGCGCGATCGCCGAGGGCGACCTCGTGCTGGTCGACGCCGGCTGCGAGTACCGCGACTACACCGCTGACATCACCCGCACCTGGCCGGCCAGCGGCACCTTCACCGCGCCGCAGCGCAAGGTCTACGAGCTCGTGCTCGCGGTGCAGAAATCGGCGATCGAGCTGGTGAAGCCGGGCGTCACCATCGACGAGCTGCACCAGCACTGCATCCGCGGGCTCACCGAAGGCATGATCGCGCTGGGGTTGCTCGCCGGCACCGTCTCGGAGCGCATCGACGACGCCTCGTACAAGAAGTTCTATATGCACGGCACGTCGCACTGGCTCGGCCTCGATGTCCACGACGTCGGCGCCTACACTCGCGACGGCAAGGCCCGCCCGCTGGCGCCCGGCATGGTCATCACGGTCGAGCCCGGCCTCTACATCGCGGTCGACGCGCCCGACGTGCCCGACGAGCTGCGCGGCATCGGCATCCGCATCGAGGACGACATCCTGGTCACCGAGAACGGCTACGAGAACCTGACCTTGGCGTGCCCCAAGGAGGTCGCCGACCTCGAGGCGGCCTGCCGGACCCACTGACAGCCGTCCACCAGCTCTTGCCACCTGCCGCCAGGCCGACCGCCTGGCGTTTGCGGTTTCGGCACCCGGGCCGGGGCATGACCCTTGCTCTTGTCCTCAAGCTGTCGCGCGAGGGCCTCAAAGGGCGCGACATAACTGCAAACCTGTCGGAAAACGGTCACGTATCCGGTGCGGTGTGACAGGTCCTCAACGCTCCCGTGCCGAACCAACGCCACCCCATGAAGCCACCCATCCTTTTCACGCCCGGCCCGGTCCGCATTCCCTCCGTGGTGGCGGCGGCGATGGCCGATCCACCCTGCAACTACCACCGGCAGGCTGGTTTCCGCGCGATGTTCGCCGAGATCCAGACCACCCTGTCCGAGCTGCTCGGGCTGCGTAACCCGGCGGATTACTTCGCCACGATCATGACGGCGACCGGCACCGGAGCCAACGAGGCCTGCCTGCAAGCCTTCGCCGGCCTGGGCACCGGGCTCATCTTGCGCAACGGCTGGTTTGGCGCGCGGCTGGTCGACCAGGCGGTCCAAAACGGCCTGGCCCATCACGTCCTCGACGGCGATCCCGAGCAGCCCTTCGACGTCGCCAAGGTCGTCGGATTTCTCGACGCCCACCCCGACGTCAAGTGGTGCTTCTTCGTCAGCCACGAGACCCGCATGGGCCTCGTCAACCCGATGGTCGAGATCGGCCAGGCCTGCAAGTCGCGCGGCCTGATGGTCGGCGCCGACATCATCTCGAGCGCCTTCGCGTATCCGGTCGACCTCGAGGCCGCCGAGCTCGATCTGGCGGTGACCTCGTCGGCCAAGGCCGTCATGGCCGCGCCCGGCCTCGGCATCATCTTCGTCCGCCTCGCCGCGCTGCCGGTCCTCAAGGCCGCGACGTCGGAGCGGAGCTACTACCTCGACCTGATCGCCGAGTGCGAGCGCCAGCGCGCCGAGCACCAGCCGCGGTTCGCCCAGCCGGTCGCGCTGTACGCCGCGCTCCACGCCGCGTGTCTCCACATGAAGGAGATCGGCATCGCCAACCACATGGCGCGCATCCAGCGCCAGATGGACACCGTCGCCGCGCACCTCGCCGGCTACGGCTGCACGCCGCTGCTGCCCCGCGAGCACCTGTCGTGGATCGCGGTCAACTTCTCGCTGCCCGCCGGCATCAACTACTCGGAGCTGGCGCCCCGGCTCCAGGCCGAAGGCTACTTCGTCCTGTACGGCGTGCCCGGCAACGAGCGCCACTTCCAGGTCAGCACCATCGGCGACCTCACCGACGACGATGTCGCCGGTCTGCTGCGCGCCCTCGACCGGGTGCTGCAGCCCGTGGTCGGCGCTTCCAAGGTTCCTGTCGGTTCGAAGCTCATGCGTGGAGAAGTCTCGTGATCTCTCAACTCGGCCACCACGTCGGCAAGAACATCGTCTTTGGCTTCGACCACCACGGCATGCCGGAGGTCGACGCCTACGTCCGCGCGATGTCGGATCACGGCCTCGTGATGTCGGCGGTGCACGGCGACCAGCCGCACTACCTGTCGTCGACACAGCGGGTGTGCGAGCGCGTCCGCGGCCGCACCGACGCGATGGGCGTGCTGCTGTGCTCGACCGGCATGGGCGTCTCGATCGCCGCCAACAAGTTCAGCGGCATCTACGCCGCGCGCTGCCTGTCCGTCGAGGACGCGACGATGGCGCGGCAGATCAACAACTGCAACGTGCTGTGCATCGCGCTCAAGTCGGGACTCGAGCTCAACGCGCAGATCATCGACGCGTTCATGACGACGGCCTACGAGGGCCGCAAGCTCGAGCAGCTCAGCCGCATCACGCTGCTGGAGCACGACTTGGTGGTCCCGATGGAGCCTGCGCGTGTCCGTGCCCGCGTCAAATCTGTCTGACGCGCCCGCCTTGAGCACCAAGCCGCGCCGCCCCGTGCGGATGTTCGGCATCAAGGACATCTTCACGACCATCAACGCGATGGGTGGCGTGATCGCCATCTGCCTGTGCATCGATCACCGGCCGTTCTGGGCCGGCGTGTCGATGCTGCTCGGCTACTTCTTCGGCGACGCCCTCGATGGCTGGGTCGCGCGCAAGCTCGGCACGTCGAACGACTTTGGCGCCGAGTACGACACCATCGCCGACCATCTCTCGCACTGCATCGCGCCGGGCGCGATCGTGTTCACGGTCTATCGCGACGCCGATCTCGGCCTCGTGCCGTGGGCGCAGTGGGGCCTAGCCTGCGCGCTCGGTGGCGCGATCATGGTCACCGCGTCGATCCGGCACGCCCGCAACATCGTGCGGCCGATCTCGGTGAAGGGGGTGTGGGTCGGCCTGCCCCGCACCGTCTTGGGCTTCCTCGCGGTCGCCTACGTCGACTCCCAGCTCGCGCCCCACGCCATCGGCGGGCTGTGGCTCGGCGTCGTGATCATCCCGTTGGCCTGCGTGGCCGCGCTGACCTACTGGCCCTTCGCCAACCACCACGGCCTGCGCAGCCACTTCGGCTTCGTCCGGGTGCTGATCGCGCTGACGTTCACCACCACGCTGGCCGTGCTCGTGCTCTACCCGGCCTTCGTCTTCGACGTGTTCTTCTTTTGGATGTTCGGCTACTCGGTGGGCTCATGGATCGCGCTCACCCCCGAGGAGCGCGCCCTCTACCGAGCCGCGGTGAAGACCGCGCTGGCCGAGGCCAAGTCGTGAACCGCACCGCGCTGGTGCTGGCCCCGCCGACCGGCGACCAGCGCTGGGTGACCGGGCTGGGGCTGGGCGAGCGCGGCCGCCGCGTCGCCACCCGCGCCGGGTTCACCGACGACCGCATCGTGGTCGCCCGCTCGGCCGAGGAGCTGCGGGCGGCGGCCGGCCGCCTGGTCGGCCCGCTGCTGCTCATCCGCGCCACCGATCAGGTGGTGGCGGTGCCGCTGGTCGAAGCCCTGCGGCCCGACCAGCCCGGCGACCGGCGCGCGATCGATCCGGCGCGCGGCGACGGCTACGCGGGCGGGCGGGTCGTCGACGACGGCGCGGCCCTGGTCGCGGCGCTCATCGCCGACTTCGCCCATGGCGACGAGGCGGGTGGCGGCGAGGCGGTGCCGGTCGGCGAACGGGCGCGCTTCCCGGCGGCCAACCCGGCCGAAGTGAAGGCCGCCAATGCGTGGCAGTGGGATCTGGTCAACAAGGCGATGGACGCGCCGATCACGCGGTACTTCTATCGACCGCTGGCGCGCCCGCTGACGCACCTGTTCCTGCGCACGCCGCTGTCGCCCAACGTCATCAGCCTGATCTCGATCGCGCTGTCGCTGGGCGGTTGCGCGGTCGCGGCCTCGGCCTCCTCGACGTGGCACATCATCGGCCTGGCGATCCTGGTCGCCGGCGGCATCACCGATTGCAACGACGGCGAGGTCGCGCGCCTGCGCCTGCAGATGTCCAAGGCCGGGGCCTGGCTCGACGCGATGGGCGACGACGCCGCGCGCCTCGCGCTGGTGGCCGGCATCGGCCTCCACGTCCACCACCTGCACCCGACCTGGCACGCGCTGGCCATCACCGGCGCGTCGCTGGCGATGACGATCCTCGGGCTGGGGTTGATCTACTGGTACTGCATCTTCGTCATCAACTCGTCGAACAACCAGGACTACACACGCGCGTTGCAGATCGGCCCGGGGGTGCGGCCGGCTGGCAAGCGCACGGCGTGGCAGGTCGCCAGCGACTGGGGCGCCCAGATCATCCGCCGCGACTTCATCGACCTCGGCGTGCTGGTGCTCGCGATCTGCCACTTCTCGGAGTTCAGCTTCGTGATGCTTTCGGTGGGCGCGGCGGTGACGCTGCTCGTCGTGATCCCGACGCACCTGAAGATCGTGAAGGGCCTGCGCACCGGCGCGATCTCGCGCTACAGGTAGCGGATGACGCGTCTCCAGGTCGAGGTCTGGTCCGACATCGCGTGTCCGTGGTGCTACATCGGCAAGCGTCGCCTCGAGGCTGCGCTCGCCGAGTTCGAGCACGCTGGTGAGGTCGACGTGGTGTGGCGGGCCTTCGAGCTCGACCCGAGCTTGCCCAAGGTGGCGCCCGACGCCACCCCGTTCCTCGAGCGCCTCGCCAAGAAGCTGCGGTCGACGCCGGCCCAGGCCCAGGTGATGATCGAGCGGGTGGTGTCGACCGCGGCCAAGGACGGCCTCGAGCTGCGCTTCGACCAGCTCCAGCAGAGCAACACCTTCGATGGCCACCGCGTGATCCACCTGGCCGGCGCGCACGGCCTGCGCGACGCGATGAAGGAGCGCATGTTGCGCGGGTACCTGAGCGAAGGTGAGGCCATCGGCGACCCCGCGGTGCTCGAGCGGCTCGCGGTCGAGGTCGGCCTCGACCGCGTCGAGGTGCGCTCGATGCTAGCCAGCGACCGCTTCACCGCCGAGGTCCGCGCCGAGGAGCGCGAGGCTCGCGAGCTGGGCATCTCGGGCGTGCCGTTCTTCGTCATCAACCGCAAGATCGGCGTGTCGGGTGCGCAGCCGGCCGAGGTCCTGCGCGGCGCGCTGACCCAGGGCTGGAACCAGACGATGGGCGACCAGCCCGCCGCCGGCGCGGGGTGTGGCCCCGACGGCTGCGACTGACCGTGCGTCGGTCCGGATCGATGCGCCGCTACAGGCGATAGCCGGCTTCGGCCGCGACCCAGGACACGATGTCGAGCGTCGACAGGATGCCGCAGATGGCGCCCGTCGAATCGACGACCGGCAAGCGATGGATGCGCTCGCACGCCATCAGCGCGGCGGCCTTGGCGATCGGCACGTCGGGTGTGATCGAGAACGCGATCGGCATCATGACGTCGCTGACGGTCGCCAGGTCGATGCGGACGCCGTGAAAGCCGCCGCCCAGCTCGGCGAGCATCGCGACGTCGTCGAGCGCAGCCCGGGTCTCGGTCTTGTCCTCGCGATGGTCGTGGTGGTGCCGGAGCAGATCGGTCTTCGACACCATGCCGACCAGATGGCCGTGGGCGTCGACGACCGGGATGCCGCTGACCGAGTGCTCGAGCAACATCGCCGCCAGCGACTCGAGCGAGACGTCGGGGCGCGCACAGTAGATGTCCCGCGTCATGATGGTGGCCACGGTCTGACCGAGCGGCGGCGCATGGATGACCTCGTCCACGATCTGGCCCGACGATCCGACGACGTGGCGGACCGCGGAGATGTTGTTGACTGTCATGGCGTTCTCCTTTTCGTTCCGCGGTTGCAAGCGATAGACCGACGCTGAGGCGGGCGATCGGCGAGAAGAACCGCGCAAAGACTGCGCGCTCGTCTCGACCGGCGGGCGGCGGTGAGGGATCAACGGATGGATCGGCGTGGCGCTGCAGATCGCGGCGTGTCCGCACGGCGGGTGATCAAAGACGAGCGCGGCCAGCTCGGCGCGAAACCCGTCGGCCAGTCGGGCCTCGATCGCGCTGCGCTCCTCGGGACGAACCTGGGCCCGGTCGGCGGCGCACGCGGCGAACATGGCGGGCAGCGCGGGTAAGTCGGGATCGCGCCAACCGGTGCGCGTGCCCGTCCCGGGGCCACAGGCGGGGTGGTGCCCGCAGGCCACGGTCGCGCGGGTCCGAACGATCAGGATCAGCTCGATCAGCTCCCGACAGGCGTCGCGCTCGAGCGCTGGGACGATCGCGCACGCCGACGCGACCAACCGGTCGACGAGCGACGCGAACGAATCGTGTCCCAGGCGAAGCTGGCGCATGTCAGTTCAGCATCACCACGACCATCACCGCGATCAGCCCTGCGAACAGGACCGTCCACATGACGACATGGAAGACGAGAGGCGCTGGATGGTCGAGCGGTGCCATGGCGTCGGAGACAGCAGGTCGCGTGCCACCACGGTCGCGGTCCGAGCGCGAACACTTTGCGTGGGTGCCGGCCAGTGCGGCGGCTCCGCGCGACATTTGCGCGGACCGCGAGCTTCCAAGCCGGCACACGGCTTGCGATGAGCGCGCCCGTGCAGAAGTTCCGATACGACGACGACATCGTCCGCAAGTTCACGGTCGCGACGCTGGTGTGGGGGGCGGTGGGCATGCTCGTCGGGCTCGTGCTCGCGATGCAGCTCGCGGTGCCGGCCCTCAACTTCGCGCCGTACTTCACGTTCGGCCGCCTGCGACCGCTCCACACCAACGCGGTCGTCTTCGCCTTTGCCGGCAACGCGATCTTCGCGGCCGTCTACTACTCGAGCCAGCGCCTGCTCAAGACGCGCATGTGGAGCGACCGGCTGAGCCGGTTCCACTTCTGGGGCTGGCAGGCGATCATCGTCGCCGCCGCGATCACCCTGCCGCTCGGGATCACCCAGGCCAAGGAGTACGCCGAGCTCGAGTGGCCGATCGACGTGGCCATCACCGTGGTGTGGGTCGCGTTCGCGTGGAACTTCTTCGCGACCCTGTCGATCCGCCGCGAGCGCCACATGTACGTCGCGATCTGGTTCTACATCGCGACCATCGTCACCGTCGCGATCCTGCACATCGTCAACAACCTCGTCATTCCGATCTCGCTGACGAAGAGCTACCCGATCTACGGCGGTGTCCAGGACGCCTTCGTGCAGTGGTGGTACGGGCACAACGCGGTCGCGTTCTTCCTGACCACGCCGTTTTTGGGGCTCATGTACTACTTCCTGCCCAAGGCGGCCGAGCGTCCGGTGTTCTCGTACCGGCTGTCGATCCTGCACTTTTGGACCTTGGTCTTCCTCTACATCTGGGCCGGCCCGCACCACCTGCACTACACCGCGCTGCCGGCCTGGGCGTCGACGCTCGGCATGGTGTTCTCGGTGATGTTGTGGATGCCGTCGTGGGGCGGGATGATCAATGGGCTGCTCACGCTGCGCGGCGCCTGGGGCAAGGTCGCCGAGGATCCCATCCTCAAGTTCTTCGTCGTCGGCCTGACCTTCTACGGCATGTCGACCTTCGAGGGCCCGATGATGTCGGTGAAGAGCGTCAATGCGCTCTCGCACTACACCGACTGGAACATCGCGCACGTCCACGGCGGCGCGCTGGGCTGGGTCGGCTTCATGACGTTCGGGATGATCTACTGGCTGGCGCCCCGCCTGTTTCAGGCCGAGCTCTACTCGAAGAAGCTGGCCACGACGCACTTCTGGATCGCGACGATCGGCATCGCGCTCTACGTCGTCGCGATGTGGGCGGCCGGCATCACCCAGGGCCTGATGTGGCGCGCTTTCGACGACACCGGCCACCTCCAGTATCCGGACTTCCTGCAGACGGTCAATCGCATCAAGCCGATGTACTGGGTGCGCGCGCTCGGCGGATCGCTCTACATCGCCGGCATCGTCTTGTGCATCTACAATGTGTGGAAGACCTGGCAGGCGCGGCCGGCGACCTACGCCGAGCCCGAGATCGAAGCCCCGGCGCTGGACCGCATCGTCGTCGGGAAGGAGCACTTCCACCGGCGCTGGGAGGGCATGCCCCGCCTGTTCACCATCCTCACCACGATCGCCGTCCTCGTCGCGTCGGCCTTCGAGTTCGTGCCGACGTTCATCATCGAGTCGAACGTCCCGAGCATCGCCGCCGTCAAGCCGTACACGCCCCTCGAGCTCTACGGTCGCGACATCTACGTCCGCGAGGGTTGCTACAACTGCCACTCACAGATGATCCGGCCGTTCGTCGACGAGGTGGTCCGCTACGGCGACTACTCCAAGCCCGGCGAGTTCGTCTACGACCATCCGTTCCAGTGGGGCAGTCGCCGCATCGGACCCGACCTGGCGCGCGAGAGCGGCCGGCGCAGCGACGCGTGGCACGTCCACCACCTGCGCGAGCCGCGCTCGACCTCGCCAGGCTCGATCATGCCAGCGTACCCGCACCTGTTCGGCTGGGACGTGCCGTGGGGCGATCTGCAGGCCCGCGTCGACGCCATGGTCCGGCTCGGCGTCCCCTACGACGCCGCGGCCCGCCGCGACGCCGCCGGCTTGGCCCACGCCCAGGCCCAGCAGCTCGCCGACGCCATCGTCACCCAGGGCGGCCCGAAGGGCCTCGAGCGCCACGACGCGATCGCCCTGATCGCGTATCTGCAACGCCTCGGCCGCGACACCACGCCGCCGAAGGGAGGCAAGTGAGATGCGACTCTCGGAGCTGATTCCTCACCTGGCGCCGGCGATCTACACCGTCATCGGCCTGGTGCTGTTCATCGCGGTGTTCGCTGTCATCGTCGTGCGCACCTACTGGCCGTCCAACGCGGCTGCGCAGGAGCGTGCCAGTCGACTCCCGCTCGAAGGAGACGAGTCGTGAGCGACGAGACCCGCATCATCGGCCACGAGTACGACGGTATTCGCGAGTACGACAACCCACTGCCGTTCTGGTGGTCCACGACCTTCGTCCTGACGATCGTGTTCGCGGCCGGCTATTGGGTCTTTTACCAGTTCGGCCCGGGCGAGACCGAGCCGGCGCGCTTCGCCTCCGAGTGGAAGCAGCACGAGCGCGAGCTCGCCGCGGCCAACGCCCGCGCCGGCCTGGTCGTGACCGAGAAGCTGCTGGCGGACTGGGCCAAGGACCCCGACATCGTCGCGGCCGGTCGGCAGATCTACCTCACCAACTGCGTCGGCTGCCACCTCGAGGACGGCCGTGGCAAGACCGGCGCCAACCTGACCGACAGCTACCAGATCCACGGCAGCTCGCGCCTCGACCTGTACACGACCGTGCACGACGGCGTGGTGGCGAAGGGCATGCTGGCGTGGGGCGAGATGCTGCCGCCCAAGACGGTCGCGACCGTGGCGGTCTACGCGACCACGCTGCGCGGCACCGACTTGCCGGACGGAAAATCTCCTGAAGGCGCCAAGGTCGGCGCCTGGCCGGTCGTCACGCCATGAGCGGCTCCGGCCAGATCCTGTCGACGATGGACGAGGCCGGTCGTCGGATCCTCTTGCGCCCCCGTCCGGCGCCCGGACGCTTCCAGCGCCGGCGCGCGGTGGTTGGCTGGGGCCTGATCGCGCTGTTCCTGGTGCTGCCGTTCGTCGACATCGGCGGCCACCCCGCGTTCCTGATCGATCTGGTGCGGCGCGAGTTGGTGATCGCCGGCAACGTCTTCCGTCCCACCGACGGGGTCGTGCTGATGCTGCTGGGCCTCACCGTCGTGCTGATCGTGTTCTTCACGACGGCGCTGTTCGGTCGGGTCTGGTGCGGCTGGGCCTGCCCGCAGACCGTCTACATGGAGTTCGTGTTCCGGCCGCTCGAGCGCCTGCTCGAGGGTGGGATCGCCGGCCAGCGCCGGCTCGACGGGCAGACCGGATGGCGTCCGCGCCGGGTGCTGAAGTACGCGGTGTTCGCGGTGCTGTCGGTCGTGGTCGCCAACGTGTTCCTCGCCTACTTCGTGGGCGTGGCGCGCCTCGGGCACTGGGTCCGACAGTCGCCGTTCACGCACCCCGGCGGCTTCTTGGTGATGGCGTCGGTTAGCGCGCTCATGTTCGCTGACTTCGCGTGGTTCCGCGAGCAGACCTGCATCCTGGCCTGCCCCTACGGCCGCATGCAGGCCATGCTGATCGATCGCCAGTCGATGGTGGTCGGCTATGACGCCCGCCGCGGCGAACCGCGCGGCAAGCGCGGCAAGTCGCTGCCGGTCATCGGCGAGGCCCGCAGCGACCGTGGCGACTGCGTCGACTGCAAGGCCTGCGTCACCACCTGCCCGACCGGCATCGACATCCGCGAGGGGCTGCAGATGGAATGCATCAACTGCGCGCAGTGCGTCGACGCCTGCGACACCATCATGGACAAGCTCGAGCGTCCGCGCGGGCTCATCCGCTACGCGTCGCAGGACCAGCTCGCCGGCAAGCCGCGCCACCTGCTGCGGGCCCGTACCTTCATCTATCCGATCCTGGTCGCGGTTGCCGCCGGGCTGCTGATCTGGCAGGCCGGTGATCGGCCCCGCGCCGACGTCTGGGTGATGCGCACCGAGGGCCCGGGGTTCGTCCGGATCGACGGCGGCCGGGTGTCGTCGCAGCTCCGGCTGCGCATCGAGAACCGCACCGGCGGGACCCGCCACTACACCGTCGCGCTCGACGATCCGCGGATCGAGCAGGTCGCGCCCTACGCGCCGGTCGAGATCGCAGCCGGCGCGACTGCGGTCGTCCCGGTGGTCGCGCTGGTCCCGGCGGCCACCTTCAGCGCCGGCGAGCATCCCGTCACCGTGCGGGTGCGCGACGACGCCGGCTGGTCGCGAGAGCTGCCAGCCACGCTGATGGGCCCCGAGCGAGAGGGATCGCCGTGAAGCGCTGGATCTGGATCGTGGTCGCGCTGCTGGCCACGAACATGCTCGCGACGATCGCGCTGCTCGTCACCGCTGGCGATCCGTCGGCGCGCATCGTGCCGCACGCCTACCAGCGCGCGATCGAGTTCGATCGCACCCTGGCCGCGCTCGAGGCCAGCGACGAGCTGGGCTGGCGCGCCAACGCCCGGCTGAGCGCGATCGACGGCGCTCGCGATCGGGTCGAGATCGAGCTCACCGACGGCGCCGGCGCGGCGTTGCACGGGGCCCAGGTCGAGGTCTCGGTCCGCCACGCCAGCCACGCCACCGGCGCGGCCACCGTCCTCACCGAGCAGCGGCCCGGCCACTACGCCGGCGAGGTCGCGGCCCAGGGTCGCGGCCTGCACGCCATCGACATCCTGGCGCGGCGCGCCGACGATCACTTTGCCGCCGCCCGCTCCGTCACGCTCATCGAGACCGCGCCGTGATCGCCCTCGGGCTCGCCGTCTTCGTCGCCGCGCTGGCCGGCAGCGTACATTGCGCCGCCATGTGCGGCCCGCTGGCGTCGCTGGCGATGGGACCGCGCGGGCGCTTGCCGGCTGGGCTCGGGTACGCGGGCGGGCGCCTCGTCGCGTACGTCACGCTCGGCGCGTTGGCCGGTGGGCTCGGCGCCGGCGTCGATCTGGTCGGCGAGTTGCTCTCGTTCGCGCGCCTCGCGATGATCGCGGCCGGCGTGACCTTGCTGGCGTGGGGCAGTTGGTCGCTGGCGCGCGCGCTGGGCTGGGTGACCCGCACGCCAGGCGCCGGCGCGACTCGTCCGATGCTCCACGCGATCCGACGTCGCCGCCCGGCCTGGCGCGGCGCGCTGGTCGGCGTCTTCACCGCCGCGCTGCCGTGCGGCTGGCTGTATGCCTTCGTGGCGGTGGCGGCCGGCACCGGCGCCCCGCTCACCGGCGCCGCGGTGATGGCCATCTTCTGGCTCGGCTCGACGCCGGCGACCCTCGGCGGCGGCGCGGTGCTACGCATCCTGGGCCGGCTGGTGGGTCGGCGCGCGCCGGTCATGGTCGCGGTGCTGCAGATCGCGATCGGCGCGCTGGTGCTGATCGTGCGCCTGCCGGTCCTGTCGTACGCGCCATCGGCGCTCCACCAAGCCATGGACGTGCCGGGGGCCCCGGCGTGCCACTAGCCGCGACCGTCGAGGCCGCCTGTGCGCACTGCGGCCTGCCGGTCGTCGGCGCCGAGACGTTCTGCTGCTCCGGGTGCCGCACCGCCCACGACATCCTGGTCGGCGCTGGCCTGGACCGTTACTACGCGCTCGCCGCGGGGGCCGTGCTCACGGCGCGTCCGACCGGCCAGAGCTATCAGGAGCTCGACGATCCCGGCTTCGTCGCTCACCACGCTGTGGCCCGCGAGGGCGGGCTCCTCGAGATCGCGCTGCTCCTCGAGAACGTCCACTGCGCCGCCTGCGTGTGGCTGACCGAGCGGCTGCCCCACGTGATCGCCGGGGTCCACGAGGTCCGGCTCGACGTCGGCCGGGGTCGCGCCGACGTGGTCTTCGATCCGGCGCGCGTGAAGCTGTCGGCGATCGCGCGCTTCCTCGACTCGATCGGCTACCCGGTGCATCCCTACCGCGGCACCGATCGCGACGCGGTCCGCCGCAAGGGCGACCGCGCGCTGCTGGTCAAGCTCGGGGTCGCCGGCGCCGCGATGGGGAACGTCATGCTGCTGTCGGCCGCGCTGTACGCCGGCATGTTCGCCGACATGGGCGGGCGCGACGTGCGCTTCTTCCGATGGGCGGCGATGCTGGTCACCGTCCCCGCGGTCGGGTTCGCGGCGATGCCGTTCTTTCGCGGGGCCTGGGCGGCGCTGCGCAGCCGGGCCGTCCACCTCGACGTGCCGATCAGCGTCGGGATCCTGGTCGGTTGTGGCTGGGGCACGATCAACACGGTACGCGGCACCGGCGAGCTGTACTTCGACTCGATCGCGATGCTGGTGTTCTTCCTCCTGGTCGCGCGGATCGTCCACGCCCGCCAGCAGCGCCGGGCCGCGGGCGCCGCCGAGCTGTTGATCGCGCTGATGCCGACCAGCGCGCGCCGGCTCGGCTCCGACGGCGTGGTCGACGTGGTGCCGGCGGCGGCGCTCCTGCGCGACGACCTGGTCGAGCTGCGCGCCGGCGACACCGCGCCGGTCGACGGCGTGGTGCTCGAGGGAAACTCGACGATGGATCTGGCGTTGCTCACCGGCGAGTCGCGCCCGGTCGAGGTCGGGCCCGGGGCGTCGATCGCGGCCGGCACGCTCAACCGCGCCGGCCGGCTGCTGGTGCGCACCACCGCGACCGGTGACGACACCCGGCTCGGCAAGATCACCCGCACCGTCGAGGAGCAGTCGCGGCGGCGGGCGCCCATCGTCCACTTCGCCGATCGGGTCGCGGCCCGCTTCACCGCGATCGTGATCGCGGGCGCGGCGCTCACCGTGATCACCTGGGCCGCGCTCGGCCACGGCGGAGCCGGCCTCGATCACGCGATGGCGCTGCTGGTCGTCACCTGCCCCTGCGCGCTCGGGCTCGCGACCCCGATGACCTTCGCGTTCGCGATCGGCCGGGCCGCCCGCCGCGGCGTGCTGATCAAGGGCGGCGACGCCCTCGAGCGCCTGGCCCACCCCGGCACGCTGTTCGTCGACAAGACCGGCACGCTCACCGCGGGCACGGTCGAGCTGGTCGCCTGGCGCGGCGACGACGAGGCCCGCGCGCTGGCGTCCGCCGTCGAGCGGGCCAGCGCCCACCCGCTGGCCCGCGCGGTGGTCGCCGGGGTCGGGCTGGTGGCGGTCCTCGAGGCGACCCTCGTGCGCGAGACCATCGGCGGTGGCGTCGAGGGCCGAGTCGGCGGTCGCACGGTCGTGGCCGGCTCGCCGGCCTTCGTCGCGGCCCGCACCCGGGACCAGACGCTTGGCGCCATGCAGCGGGAGGTCGACGCGCTCGCGGCGCACGGCACCACGCCGGTCGTGATCGGCGTCGACGGGGTCGCGGTGGCGGTCGCCGGGCTCGCCGATCCGCTGCGGGCCGGAGCCCGCGCCACCCTCGATCGCATCCGCGCGCTCGGCTGGAAGGTCGCGATCCTGTCGGGCGACGACACCCGCGTGGTGGCCGGCGTCGCCGCCGAGCTCGGGGTCGCGCGCGCCGATGGCCACGGCGAGGTCAGCCCCGAGGGCAAGCTGGCAGCGGTCCAGGCCGCGCTCGCCCACGGCCCGGTCGTGATGGTCGGCGACGGCGTGAACGACGCCGCCGCGCTGGCTGCGGCGACCTGCGGGGTCGCCATCCACGGCGGCGCCGAGGCGGCGATCGGCGTCGCCGACGTCGTGATCACCGCGCGGGCTGGCGAGGGCCTGGCGCCGCTCGCCGAGATCCTCGACGGGGCGCGCCGCACGCTGACGACGGTGCATCGCAACCTCGCCATCTCGCTGGTCTACAACCTCGTCGGCGCGACCCTCGCGGTCACCGGCGTGATCCACCCGCTGATCGCCGCGGTGATGATGCCGGTCAGCTCGATCTCGGTCCTCACCAGCGCGGCCTGGTCGCGCGCCTTCCACCGGAGCCCGTCATGACCATCTTGTACTTCCTCGTCCCGCTCATGATCGGCGTCGCGGCCGGCGCGGTGATGGCCTTCGTGTGGGCGGTGCGTGGTGGTCAGCTCGACGACCTCGACACGCCGCCGCTGCGCATCCTCGCCGACGATGCCCCGGCGTGGCCCTCGCCAGGAGCCCGCCGCAACGTCGCGCCCGAGCCTAGGCTCCCCGACCGGTCATGACTCGCACCGCTACCAAGGGTCGGATCCTGGTCGTCGACGATGAGGTCAACGCGCGGACCGCGCTGGCCGAGCTGTTGCGCGACGAGGGCTACGATGTCGAGACCGCGGCCGATGCGTTCAAGGCGCTCGGCAAGTACGCCGAGCACGCGCCCCAGGTCGTGCTCACCGATCTCAAGATGCCGGGCATGGACGGCATCGAGCTGGTCAAGCGACTGCGCGCGCTGCCCGATCCCGCCGCCGTGGTCGTGGTGACCGCGTTCGGAGCCGTGCAGTCGGCGGTCGAGGCCATGCACGCCGGCTCCGCCGAGTATCTCACCAAGCCGATCAACTTCGACGAGCTCCTGCTGGTGCTCGACCGCATCTTGGAGCATCACCGCCTGACCGCCGAAGCCCGGAACCTGCGCGCCCGCCTCGACGAGCGCTTCGCGCGTCACAACCTCATCGGCTCGGGGCCCGCGATGCGCTGGGTCTTCGAGATGATCGATCAGGTCGCGCCGTCGCGCGCGACGGTGCTCATCACCGGCGAGTCGGGCACCGGCAAGGAGCTGGTCGCCGCCGCCATCCATCAGCGCAGCCCGCGCGCCAGCGGGCCGTTCATCAAGGTCCACTGCGCGGCGCTGGCCGAGAGCCTGCTCGAGAGCGAGCTGTTCGGTCACGAGAAGGGCGCCTTCACCGGGGCGGTCAACCGGCGCGACGGTCGGTTCTCGCTGGCCCACGGCGGCACCCTGTTCCTCGACGAGATCGGCGAGATCTCGGCCAGCATCCAGGTGAAGCTGCTCCGCTTCCTGCAAGAGCACGAGTTCGAGCGGGTCGGGGGCGATCGCCCGATCAGCGTGGACGTCCGCATCATCGCGGCGACCAACCGCGATCTCCCGCAGATGATCAAGGACGGTCGCTTCCGTGAAGATCTGTTCTATCGGCTCAACGTGGTTGCGGTCGGGATGCCGCCGCTGCGCGAGCGCGCCACCGACATCCCGGCGCTCGCCTACTTCTTCCTCGAGCGGTTCGCCAAGGACAACGGCAAGGCCATCGCGGGCTTCGCGCACGACGCGCTCCAGCTGCTGATCGCCTACCCGTGGCCCGGCAACGTCCGCGAGCTCGAAAATGCGATCGAGCGCGCGGTCGTGATGACCCAGGGCGGGCTCATCGAGGCCCGCCATCTGCCGCCGACGCTGGTCCCGCGGCCGGCCACTTCCCCCGACGGCGGGCCGCCCATCCCCGGCACCACGCTGAGCGAGCTGGAACGCTACGCGATCCTCAAGACCCTCGAGTCGACCGGCGGCGCGACCTCGAAGGCCGCCGAGGTGCTCGGCATCAGCGTGCGCAAGATCCAGTACAAGCTGCACGAGTACAGCCAGGCGCCGCGCTCGGCCACCGACGCCGTGCAGAGCGACGACAGCTGACGGTGCCGACCTGGATCGACGAGTCCAACCGCTAAGGGCCCGCGAATGAACAAGTCGATCGTTCTCGCGGCCGATCCATCCCGGCTGGCTGCGTTGCCGGTTCCGGTCCTCGGGTCACATCCGTCGAGGATGCTCCCCTGCGGTCCTCACCGTCGCCTTGCCCTCCGGGCGCCTCGACCCCGATCATCGATCGACTTGTCCACTCGCGGGCCCGAACCGATCCGACACGCATTTCTTGCGGCGGCGACGATGGGGCGCGCTAGGGTCGGCCCAGCCATGTCGCCGGGGACCGCCACGACCATCCTGGTCATCGACGACGACGCGGGAAATCGCGCGCTCGCCCAGGCGACGCTCGAGGACGAGGGCCACCGCGTCATCCTGGCCGACGGCGGCGCGATCGGCCTCGCCGCGTTCGTGCGCGAGGCGCCTGATTGCGTGGTGCTCGACGTCCGGATGCCCGACCTCGACGGGCCCGAGACCTGCCGGCGCATCCGGGCGCTGCCGGGCGGCGCCGACGTGCCGATCGTGTTCGTGACCGCGCTGCGCGATCTCGAGACCTTCGACCGGGCTCAGCTCGCCGGCGGCGACGACTACATGACCAAGCCGTTCCGCCCCGCCGAGCTGATCGTGCGGGTCACCTCCGCCGTCAAGCTGGGCCGGCTCGCCGCCGAGCGCAGCGATCTGTACGCCCAGGTCAAGCAGCAGCGCGGCGACCTGTTGCGTCTCCAGCTCCAGCAGGAACGTCTGGCCGCCTTCGTCGTGCATGATCTCAAGAACCCGGTCAATTCGATTGGCCTGCTCGCGCAGCTGCTCATTCGCGAGCGCGGCGCCAGCGAGCGGGCGCGGAGCTGCGGCGAGAAGATCCAGGCCGAGGCCGACACCCTCCTGCGGATGATCACGACGCTCCTCGATCTGGCCAAGGCCGACGCCGGACGGCTCGAGCCGACGCGCGAGTCCATCGACGTCGACGCGATGATCGCGGCGGTCATCGGCGGCCACGCCGGCCGAGCCCACGCCGCCGACGTCGAGCTGGTGGCCGCGGTCGACCAGCCGTCGATCGACGCCGATCGCGACCTGCTGCGCCGCGTGCTCGACAACCTGGTCGACAACGCGATCCGTCACGCTCCCGCCGGCACCGCGGTCCGGATCAGCGCGCAACCCGACGCCGCCGCCGCTGGCGTCGAGCTGAGAGTCGCCGACGCCGGCCCCGGCATCCCCGACGATCAGCGCGAGCTGGTCTTCGAGCGGTTCGTGCAGCACGGTCGCCATGCTGGCGATGACAACCGCGGCCTGGGGCTGGCGTTCTGCAAGCTGGCGATCGAGGCCCATGGCGGTCGGATCTGGATCGAGGACGCCCGCCCCGGAGCGGCGTTCTGCCTGTGGATCGGCCCATGACTCAAGACCTGACCGGACTGCCATTCTCCCAGCTCGTCGACGCCGCACCCGACGGCATCGTCGTGGTCGACGAGCGCGGCGTCATCGTGCTCGTCAACGCCGAGGCCGACCGCATGTTCGGTTATCCGCGCGACGCGCTGCTCGGCCAGCTCATCGAGGTGCTGGTGCCGATCCCGGCGCGGGCCCGCCATCTCGAGCATGTGAAGCACTACCAGGCCGGTCCGCGGCTGCGGCCGATGGGCTCCGGGCTCGACCTGCAGGGCCGCCGTCACGACGGCAGCGAGCTACCGGTCGAGATCTGCTTGTCGCCGATCCGCCACGCTGGTGGGAGCCTGGTCGTCGCCGGCATCCGCGACGTCACCGATCGCCGGCGCATCGAGCGCGAGGCCCGGCGCGCCAACGCATATCTGCTGTCCGCGGTCGATACGATCCAGGACGCCTTCGTGCTCTACGATGAGGACGAGCGCGTCGTGATGGTCAACCGCGCCTGCCGGCAGCTGTACGGCAGCGCGCTCGGAGACACGATCCAAGGCCGCAAGCTCGACGAGCTGCTGAGCGCCGCGCTGACCAGCGGCATCTTCGACCTCAGCGACGAGACCCGCGAGTCGTTGTACCAACGCTGGCTCGCCTACCACCGCGCGCCGATCGGCACGCTCGAGGTCAGGACCGGGCGCGGACGCCACCTGCGCATCGTCGCGCGTCAGACCCCCGAGCACGGCACCGTGACGTTGATGATGGACGTCACCGATCACGTCGCGCGCGAGGCCGAGCTGCGGACCGCGAGCGCGGCGAAGACCGAGTTCCTGTCGTCGATGAGCCACGAGTTGCGGACGCCGCTCAATGCCGTGCTCGGCTTCGCGCAGCTGCTCGAGCACGACCGCAAGGAGCCGCTCAGCGAGCGCCAGCTCGAGCGCCTGCAGTACGTGCTGCGCGGCGGCGAGCACCTGCGGCGGCTCATCGACGACGTCCTCGACCTGTCGAGCATCGAGGCCAGCCGGATCTCGATGTCGTGCGAGCCGGTCGAGCTCGCCGACTTGCTCGCCGACGTGGCCACCACCCTCGAGCCGATGGCCGCGAGCGCGCAGATCAAGCTCGAGCTGGTCTGTGATCCCGCGGTCATCCCGCAGGTGCTCGCCGATCGGACCCGGCTCGCGCAGATCCTGAGGAACTTCGGCTCCAACGCGATCAAGTACGGGAAGCTCGACGGCCATGCCCGGTTCGAGGTGGTGCGGCGCGGCGAGCGGGTGCGGATCGAGGTCATCGACGATGGCATCGGCATCCCGATCGACCAGCGCGCCAAGCTGTTCGAGCCGTTCCACCGCGCCGGTCAGGAGACCGGTCCGATCGAAGGCACCGGCATCGGGCTCGCCATCAGCAAGCGCCTCGCCGAGCTGATGCACGGTCGGGTCGGGTTCTCCAGCGAGGCCGGCCAGGGCTCGCGCTTCTGGGTCGAGCTGCCGGTCGCTCACCCCGCCGCGGTCGCGGAGGCCGCGGTCGCGGGGGCCACGACCCCGATGGCCCTGGCCACGCCGCTCGCCGGCGGTGCGGTGCGGTGGAAGCTGGTGTACGTCGAGGACAACCCGTCGAACCTCGCGTTCATGCGCGGGGTAATCGACGACCTCGGCAGCGTCGAGCTGCTCACCGCGCCGACCGCCGAGCTCGGCCTCGAGCTGATCCGCGCCCACCTGCCAGCTGCCGTGATCATGGACATCAACCTGCCCGGGATGAGCGGGCTCGACGCGGTCAAGCAGCTGGCCCAGTGGCCCGAGACCCGCGACATCCCGATCGTCGGACTGTCGGCCGCCGCGCTGGCCCGCGATACCACCCGGGCCAAGCAGGCCGGCTTCTACCGGTACCTCACCAAGCCGGTGAAGATCGCGGAGCTGACAGCGGTGCTCGAAGAGCTCCTGGTCGGCGCGTAGGGGCCCGCGAGTGGACAAGTCGATCGATGATCGCGGTCGAGGCGCCCGGAGGGCAAGGCGACGGTGAGGACCGCAGGGGAGCATCCTCGACGGAGGTGACCCGAGGACCGGAACCGGCAACGCAGCC
>Ga0209181_10001200_pt1 | contig 46018 bp, 37 predicted proteins | sample MAT05_FD_187208 | JGI IMG/M metagenome (GOLD analysis project Ga0209181, IMG submission 187208) | Freshwater microbial communities from Lake Fryxell liftoff mats and glacier meltwater in Antarctica - MAT-05 (SPAdes) (version 2) | ecosystem: Environmental > Aquatic > Freshwater > Ice > Liftoff... | reverse complement strand
TTTCACTTGGTTTTCGGAAGAAAAAATGTTTTCACTTGGTTTTCAGAAGGCCCGCTCATTCGGTCGGTTGGGTGGAGATTGCTTGCATCGGTCGGTTGCTTACTTACTTTGTTTTCGCGTAAACTTTCATCGGTTATGTTCTCATGGTGCGTTTTACAACATTCATTTGGTTGGTTGGCTCAATACTCGTTTGTTTCTTATGATAGTGCAAAGATGGGGTATTGAGGAGGTCGAAGTCAATGCAAAAGGGGCGAAAAGTGGCTTTCATCTGGTGAATGTGGTAATTATTAGGGTATTTAGGGGTAACAACCATTTCTTTATTACCTTTGCATCCTGATATGACGATACTCTATTATACCAGAATTATTCCGATAATGGCGCTGTTTTTGTTGGCTGCTCAACCTGCCACTAAACCCCGGCAGGAAAAGGCTGACAGCCGCCCCAAAAATATTATCCTGATGATTGGGGATGGTATGGGCCTCGCCCAGATTACCGCCGGGTTATACACCAGTCCTTCCGGCGGACTTTTTTTGGAGCAATTCCCCATTACAGGATTGATTCGTACCCACGCATCCAATAAATTGGTCACGGATTCCGCGGCAGGGGCCACCGCTTTTGCCTGTGGCTGCAAAACCTACAATGGTGCAATTGGCGTGTATCCTAATAAAAAAACCTGTTTAACCATTTTGGAACAGGCGGCCAAGGCCGGCAAAGCCACCGGATTGGTGGCTACCTCCAGCATCACCCACGCCACACCTGCTTCGTTTATTGCGCACGTGCCCGATCGGGCAGAAATGCAGGATATTGCCGCTTTTTTCCTGCAAACACCTTTAGATTTATTCATCGGCGGCGGGCTAAATTATTTCAAAAAAAGGCTCGACGGACGCGATCTTTATCAGGAATTGCAAAATAAAAATTATAATATCAGTCATTTTGAAGAAAAAAAATTAGCGCAGATGTCGCTGACCCCTGATCGCCCGTTTGCGTGGTTCTCGGCAAAAGAAGAACCCGCCTCTATTATAGACGGACGCGATTATCTTCCCTTAGCAGCGCGCATTGCACCAACTTTCCTGAAACAACGCAGCGGCGGAAGGGGCTTTTTTATGATGTTGGAAGGCTCCCAAATTGACTGGGCCTGTCACGCCAAAGACGGAGAACGCGCGCGGCGCGAAATGCTGGATTTCGATGCCGCCATCGGCGAGGTATTGCGTTTTGCGCAGGCAGACGGAGAGACCTTGGTCATCGTTACTGCCGACCATGAGACCGGCGGTATGTCCATTGAACAAGGCTCTACCCGCGATTCGTTAGAGATTGATTTTGCCACTAATTACCATACGGCTACTTTAGTACCGGTTTTTGCGTTCGGCCCCGGTGCAAAAGCATTTGGCGGCTTTTATGAAAATACCGCCATTTATGACAAAATGATGGCTGCATGGGCGCGGGAATGAATTAGGAACGGTGTCAAAATAAAGTATCAATCTTATCTGATTCCTTTTCACTCAAATTGCCCATCTTTTTGTTTAAATAGCCCCACTATTAGCCCAAAAAGATCGTTATTTGAGCAAAAATTAATCTATCTAAGTTTAGTACTTTATGCTGACACCGTTCCTTAATTGAAGGATGGTACTATAAATTTTTTTTGTAAAAAAATTTATAGTACCATCCTTCAATTAATTCATTTACAGATAAAAATGCGCAAAGGAGGTATGGAGATGGAGCAGTTGATGTGATGTGGATTCCTCCATTTGTGTTCAAAGGTATTAGGCAGAAGATTTTTTTCTACAACGAAAACGGACAATCAAGTCAAGATATTCCTGCATTGTGGAATAAATTTATGGCGGAAGGAATAACAGAAAAAATTCTCCAATAACGAAAAACACACCTCGACAAATCCTCACTCGCTCCTCAACGATTTCACCGGATTGGCCAACGCCGCTTTTACCGACTGGAAGCCCACCGTAAAAAAGGCAATCAATACCGCTGCCAAGCCCGCCAAAGCAAACATCCACCATTGAATATCAACGCGATAAGCAAAATCGGCGAGCCACCGTTGCATAAAATACCAGGCGATCGGAGACGCGATGATAATGGCGATGGCCACTAATTTCAAAAAATCTTTGGCTAAAAGAACTGCAATACTTGCAACGGAAGCGCCCATCACTTTTCGGATGCCAATTTCCTTTACTTTGGACTCCACAGAAAACGTAACCAAACCAAACAGCCCAAGACAGGCGATAAAGATGGCCCATGCAGCAGCAGTGGTAAAAAGTTGGCTGTACTTTTGCTCGCTCAGGTAGGCTTTTTGAAAATTTTCGTCGGCAAAAAAGTATTCAAACGGATTACCGGTAAAATACTGCCCGTATAGTTTTTCGAGTGTGGCAATTTTACTCCGTAACTGGTCAGGAGCAAGGCGTACTGTAAAATAGGCGGCGTTGTTTTGCGGATAAAAAAGTATGGGGTCAATCGGTGTTTGCAGACTGGTATGGTGATAGTCTTTTACCACCCCAATGATATCCAAATAACGTTCGTCCCACTTGATCTTGGTGGTCAGCGCTTCTTCTATGCTCAATCCTAAGGAACTCAAGGCTTGTTCATTGACCAAAATTTTGCTATTATCATTCCACGGTACGCTACATTCCCGGGGGGTAAAACTGCGACCTGTTTTCAACGCAATACCGAAAGTATTCAAGAAACGGTCGTCAATGACGGCAAATTTATAAGATTTTTCTTCATCGCCGGCTGTTGACTTGGGCGAAGAAAACCCCGCCGTAGCAAAATTGTACGATTCGCTCGGCACACTGCCAGTGATGCAATAATCCTGAATAAAACTTTGTGCCGAAAGGTCATTTAGGAAGGCTGCTTTCCGAAATTTATACGTGCTGTCGCGCCCAATCTCCGCACCCCTAATGACCATCAACTGGTCTATATTCATGCCTAAACTTTTATGTTGCATATACTGCAATTGGCTGTAAATCAAGATAGTAAACAAAATTAATGCCGTAGAAATGACAAATTGTGCCACCACCAGCGTTTGCCTTAGTCGCAATCCGCGCACTGTTTTGGTGAGTTTCCCGCGCAGCGTCTCCACCGGGTTGAATTGTGCCAATACTCCGGCAGTGTACGCTCCTGACAGGAGCGAACCAAGTACAAATACCACCAGCCCGTACAACGAAATCGGGCTGTCAAATAACCCGGACAGGGACAATTTTTTGCTGATTAGGTTATTGAAAAGCGGTTGGAGTAAGACAATGAGTATCCCGGCTAAAGCAAATGCCAACCCATTCACGAGTACGGTCTCTCCCAAAAACTGCGCAATCAGGTTGCCTTTTGAGGCGCCAACTGCCTTGCGAATGCCCACTTCATTGCCGCGCCGAAGCGCATTGGCGGTGCTGAGGTTGATGTAATTGAACCAGGCAATGAGCAAAATGAGCAGGGCCAACCCAATCAGCATCCAAACATACCGCACATTTCCGGTGTGGTGCAGCGTATCCGAAAAATCAGTGGCCAAATGCATCTCGCTAAAGCGTTGCAGTCGAAAAGAAACAGCATCTTTTTCCGGTTGCGTAGTGCGGCGCAGGGCCGTCAATTTTTGCTCTAACGCAGCAGCATCCGCCTGTGAACTCAGTAAAAAGAACATATTGGTAAACTGCGAATCAAGATTGTCCAAACGCGCCCAGCTGTTGTCGTTCAAATTGGCAGGATTTTTCAATGTTTCCATAGAAAATACCATGTCGTAACGAATATCAGAATTTTCGCCGATGTCGGCAAAAACCCCCTCCACGATATAACGATGGTTACCAAATTGATTGTACAAGCCCAAAGATTTGCCCATTGGATTTTCTGCGCCAAAATACTTCTTCGCACAAGAAGCGGATAAAAACACCACATCCGGCCGTTGAAGCGCGGCGGCATTACCCATAGTCAGCGGGAAACTGAAAAATTCAAAAAAATTGCCCTCTACATAACCGATATTTTTCTCCCGGAACGAAAAGTTTTCCACTTCATTTTTGACAATACCTTGTCCGATACCCTGCTCAAAGCGGCAATATGCCTTGATTTCCGGGAAAGTTTCTTTTGCTTTTATCGCCCAACCGGGTTCTACTTCCGGCCAGGATGCTCCCTGTGAATCCTGACACAATACCCGATACATACCCGGCAGGTTGGCGTGAAAACCGTTGACACCCTGCTCTAAAGCCACGTATTGCAGTATCAGTATGAAAGCAGTGATACCTAAGGCCAAGCCTGTGATGTTGACCATGCTGTATACTCGATGGCTGACTAAACCACGAAAGGCAATCTTAAAATAATTGGATAACATAAGCAATAAAGAATGGAAAATGGAAAATGGAGAAAATAAACGGTGTTTTGATTTTTCCTTCCCTTACACTAATGCAACCATCATGCCACAAGGTTTACCACTTGATTATCAATGTATTATATTATTTGGTGTTCGTTTTCGGACATTATTGCGTTCACAGGCGGACAATTAGCTGTGTTTTAGTGTTTTAGTGTTTTACTCTCCATCTTGTGTCTTGTGTCTGATGTCTTGTGTCTAATGTCTTGTGTCTAATGTCTAATGTCTTGTGTCTGATGTCTTGTGTCTAATGTCTAATGTCTTGTGTCTGATGTCTTGTGTCTAATGTCTAATGTCTAGTGTCTGAAGTCTTGTGTCTGATGTCTAATGTCTTATGTCTGATGTCTTGTGTCTGATGTCTAATGTCTTATGTCTGATGTCTTGTGTCTAATGTCTAATGTCTAATGTCTTGTGTCTGATGTCTTGTGTCTAATGTCTGAAGTCTTGTGTCTGAAGTCTGAAGTCTAATGTCTTGTGTCTGAAGTCTGAAGTCTGAAGTCTAATGTCTTGTGTCTGAAGTCTGAAGTCTAATGTCTTGTGTCTGAAGTCTGAAGTCTGAAGTCTAATGTCTTGTGTCTGAAGTCTGAAGTCTGAAGTCTGAAGTCTTGTGTCTAATGTCTGAAGTCTTGTGTCTGAAGTCTGAAGTCTAATGTCTTGTGTCTGAAGTCTGAAGTCTAATGTCTTGTGTCTGAAGTCTAATGTCTTGTGTCTGAAGTCTGAAGTCTAATGTCTTGTGTCTGAAGTCTGAAGTCTGAAGTCTGAAGTCTTGTGTCTGAAGTCTGAAGTCTGAAGTCTGAAGTCTAAATTACTTAAAAGGGGCTTGTATAATTTTTTTGCAAAAAAATTATACAAGCCCCTTTTAAGTAATTCATTCCCGTGCCACTACTAATGCCGCTCCAAATAAACTTTTGCGGAAGCAACAATAGTAGAAACCAAATCTCCATTTTTCAACCACTCTTTTACATCTGCAATGACCCAGGCGGGTAATTTAGCGGCGGAGGCCACATTGCTCGCCGGGTTGGGCGTGCTGTAAGCCTTCCAGAACCAAAAATAGCGGCTGTATTTGAAGACCGAAAGCGCAGACAGCACCATTTTAGGGTCGTCTAATTTAGCGGTTGCCAAACGGTTTTCATGAGTAGTCATAAAGGCCACAAATTTACCCAGCGTTTCCGGCGAGGTGACGGGTATAGCAGCGGCAGCTTCAAAAATCGGGCGCAGCACCTTTTTGTCGTTATCGCTCATGCTGGCCCCATCTAAGAGGGTGGCCGGGTTTTTGTAGTCGTCGCTCAGGTCAAGGGCATAAGCGCGGGTTTTTGCCGTCCCTTCCACCGGCAATTCGGCTTCTGCCAAAAATTGAATGGCTTTGGTCGTGATAAATTCCTGCATGGCTGCTTTATTGTCCCGCAATTGTTGGAGTGCCTCCCGATGGTCATGCAGGATGACCTGTACGGCCAAATTATGCAATTGACCGATATTGTCTTGTGGGTTGTTGGCATTGACTAATTTTTCGGTTTTAAGGGCCGCTTCAGGGGAAAAGACCACCATACGTTTCCCGGTGGCTAATCCCGTAAAGAATTCCCGGAAAGGATAGAATCCGGCAGGAATAACCTGTTCGGGAATACCCAGCGATTTTGCGGTGGTTGCATCCACCACATAATCAGCGGTAAGCGGGAAGTAAGTGCCAAAATACTGGTTAGCTGCTTCGCCTTTATTAAAAGACAGCGCCATACTTCTGTCAAAACTCGTTGCCGCTGTTTCCCAACCGATCCAGATGCAATTACTGAAACTGTACATACATCCGTTCTGGGTGGAGGTGCCAAAATGGATACGAATCCTACTGCCTTCCACGACCGTTGAAACCTTGGTGTCCACTAAAGTGGTACCGTCGGGCGCAGTGTCTTCCGTTTTGGTACAGGAGAACATAGAAAGCGTGCAAGTAAAAAGAGTGATGAGGGCAAGGGCGAAAATGGTGCGATTTTTCATAACAAAGTAAGCATAAATGGTGTGTGAACAATGTAGCGTTCCTACAATTGTAAGGAAAGCCGTTTTTGAATGATAAGCCGCTTTATTTGGCGACTATACACCTCTATCGGACAATCCTGAAAACCTTACCCTCGCTTAAAAAATAATTTTCTTAGGTTCCTCACCACCATTGACGGTGAACTGTCCGAACTGTGAGACTGTGGACTATTCGACTGTGTACCATATTGATTGTGGAGTGTATTGACTGTGGACTGTGGACTGTATTGACTGTGGACTGTGAGACTGTCTGACTGTCCGACTGTGGACTATCCTTACCTTACCTGTTTCCACTCCTCCACCCATGATTTTCCCCGAAACAATAGCGAAAGTCCTTCCCGGACATACACCATCGTCAGGCGCAAGTAGCCGTATTCGCGGAAGCGCCTTGGAGAATGGTGTACCGCCAGCCGGTACAGGTAAGCGATTTTTCCTATTTTGTGCAGGCGGTAGAAAAGATTGCAGTCTTCACCGGCCACGATGGTTTCATTGTAACCCTGAATCTCTTCAAAAACCGAACGCCGCACCAATTGGCATTCTCCTTTGGCCAAATACACGCCGACGGTAAAGGAAATGCGGATCAGCGTGTTCATCAGGAGGTGATAGAGGTGATCTTTCCAGCCCCGCTCTTCGGGATACACCCAAATAGGCGTAGTGGCTGCCACCACCGCCGGGCGGCGAAAGGTAGCTAATATGGCCGTAAAAAACGCATCTTTTTTAGGAATAAACACATCCGCATCGGTGTGAAAGAGAATCTCTCCTTTGGCTGCTGCCGCGCCGAAGTTGCGGCCAATAGCGATATTTTGTTTGCCGGGTCGCTGTACCAAGCGCACCTGGTTGCCCCCCCAGGTGTCTCGAATAGCCTGTACCACCAATGCCGTATCATCGGTGCTGTTGGCATCGGAAACAATTATTTCCAAGCCATACCGCTGCATATAATCGCGGTATTGCTCAAGGGTACGCCCCACGTATTTACCTTCGTTTTTAGTGGGAATGATGATGCTGATTAAAATGGGATAATCGCTGTTTTCCATGTATGTGGTGAATGCGCCGCAAAATTACGAAAAAAACGTTTAGATTGATAAGGAACCTTGAAGGATGATTTTTTTTTCAAACATTCCCTTTTAACAGGTAACTTTGCGGCGAAATGATAAAGAATCCGTTGGAATCCATCACGTATAATATAAAATTGGGGTCATCAGGACGAACCAAACGGGGTTCGATGGTACGATTCCCGCGTATTTTTATACGGATAGTTGCTTTTTTATCTGTTTTTGTATCATTGCTGCCGCAATTATCTGCCCAGCAGCCCACTAAACCAGCCAGTAGTACCACCAAGCGGCCGACAAAACAAGCCAGCAGCACCGTGATCCGCCCGGTCAACGATTCCACAACCTTATATTATATATTGCCGCTGGCACCAGAAAAATTGTATACCGACTCCGATACATTGCCAGACAGGGCTTTCCACATGTACGACCCCGCCCGCCGGCAACTACTTGATTGGGGCCACCTGGGCAATTTGGGTACGCCCGCCCGCCCGCTCTTTTTTTCCGATGCGCCACGCAGGGGATTTGATGCGGGTTTGCACGGATTCGACCTGTATAGGCTCCAACCGGAAGCTGTGCGGTTTTACCGAAATACCAAATCCTTCAGCGAGGCATTTTTCTCTCAGGGAGCCAACCAGCTCGATGGCCTGCTCAATGCCCGTTTTTCGCGCACTTTTGCCGGAGGCACCAATTTTATTTTGGATTATCGAACCATCAATAATAAGGGCCAATTCCGACACCTGCGCGCCAAACACAATTCGCTGGCCTTAGGTATTTGGGTGCCCATAGGCCGACGTTACGACGGATTTATTGTTTTTACCAATAATATCAACCGACAACGAGACAATGGCGGCATTCAAACCGATACTGTTTTTGGGAAAGAAGGTTTTTCAGGCCCGATCAATGCGCCTGTATGGCTGCCGGCTGATCAGGCCGAGAGTCGTTATGTTAACCAAAATGCACAGTTGGTGCAGCACCTTAGGTTTGTCGGGGGAGCGGCAGGCAAGCGAGCGCTGAGGGCTACCCATACCTTCAATTATACCAAGAATACTTATAAGTTTTCGGATGCTCCTTTGGGGCCCGATTCACTCTTTTATCAAACGGATCTAAACGAGCATTTTCTGACGGAAACACGCGGGGTACGACATTATTTATCGGTGAATCAATTTGATAACACCTTCAAAATCAGTACGTTTAAACAAAAAACCAAAGACCGCGTATCAGATGCCCTGACCGTAGGGCTTTCACATCATTTTTTTAAAATACACCAGGAACCCCGCGACACCCAACTCACCAACCTGTTCGCTACCGGGAGCATAGCCATTACCCCCTCCGACCGATTCTCTTTTACTGCACAGGGCGAACTGGGGCTGCTGACCAATATCGGCGAATATAACCTGACGGGCGATTTGGAATTTAGCCTCGGCAAAGCCGGTATATTGCGCGGTGCTTTGCAGAGCAAAAGGTATCCGCCAACCCTGCTGCAACACCGCTTTTATGTTACGCAAACACCCGTGTGGGACAACAGTTTTAATAAACCATTTGAAACATCGCTCTCGGCTACTTATGCCCTGCCAGCCATTGGATTGGAAGCCACCGTGCGTACCCATATAGTAGATAATTTTATTTATTTTGATACCAAAAGCAAACCGAGGCAACTCCCCGATGCCCTTTCGGTATCTCAACTGATTGTAACCGAAAACGTGAGACTGGGACATTTTCACTTAGACAATACTTTTGCGCTGCAACAATCCAATCGGCTCGACAGCATCCTGCGCTTGCCCGCGTGGTTTAGCAAAAACAGCCTTTACTACGCCGGAAAATTGTTTAAAGGCAATTTGGATATCCGCCTCGGTTTCGATTTCAGGATGAACGCGGCTTTCCGACCGGATGCGTATCACCCGCTCACCGGGCAATTTCACCTGCAAGACACCCAAAGTCAGAAACCTTATCCCTGGGTAGATGCCTTTGCCGCCATTAAAATACAAGCTTTTCGCTTCTTTTTCCGCTTTGAAAACCTGACGTATGCCGTGGATGGTCTGCTAAATAAACCTTCGCGGGTACTCTACTACACCAGCCGCCATCCGCAACAATTCCCAGCTTTGCGGCTGGGTATTGCCTGGCGTTTTGCCGACGATAATATAGCAAAACAAAAAACATTGCAAGACCCTAATGCTCCCTCCGACGGGCCATCCGGCAGGAGCGGCAGACCGACAGGAACACGACCGGAAGGGTTTTGATATAGTTGATTGACCATTTTGATGCCATATTTCAAAATACTAACCACTAAATGACCGCTATAAAAAAACAGCACACGATCAATCATTTAGACGAAACAGAGGCGCGTTGGTTTGCGGTGCGTACTCGTTCAAAAAGTGAAAAATTTGTGCAAAGAATGCTGGAGAAAAAACAGGTTCACGCGTGGGTGCCGCTTCAAAAACTGCTGCGTCGCTGGGGAAGGGTGAAGCGGTGGGTGGAGCAGCCACTCATCAATTGCTATGTCTTTGTAAAAATTGTAAAATCGGAATATATTTCCATATTAGAAACAGAAAACGTAGCGGGTTTTGTCAAATTTAAACAGGACCTGATCGCCATTCCGGAAGCGGAAATGGAAATTTTAAAACGCATCACTTTAGAAGATGATTTGGAAGTCACCGTGGTGCCCGGCTATTTTGCAGAAGGCGATCCGGTGGAGATTTCAAAAGGGAATTTATTGGGATTGAAAGGGAAAGTAGTCAAAATAGAAGGAAAACATAAGATGTTAGTCGAACTCGCACACATCGGATATTCGCTGTTGATTACGGTGGACACTTCCTTTTTGCAAAAAATTGCGCCATATAGCACATAAATTTGGCCAAAATGCAATAAAATTTGTAAAATAGTGTATTTAGTTTAAACATTAAAATCATGGAAATAGGGATTGATAGTTTTGCTTCCGGTACAACTTTAAGTGGGGAAGTTGAGTCCCCCGCTTTTGTCATTGGCCAGTTGCTGGAAAGGATAGAGCAGGCAGACAAATACGGGTTGGATGTATTTGGGATAGGAGAACACCATCGCAAAGAGTTTTTGGACTCGGCTCCTACGGTCATTCTTGCCGCCGCTGCCGCCCGCACTAAGCGCATCCGGCTTACCAGTGCTGTTACCGTGTTAAGTGCTGCCGATCCGGTGCGGGTATTCCAGAATTTTGCTACCCTCGATCTGGTGTCTCAAGGTAGAGCCGAGATGGTCGTAGGCCGAGGTTCCTTTATAGAATCCTTTCCACTATTTGGCTTAAACCTCCACGATTACGATGCGCTTTTTGCCGAAAAACTCGAATTATTGTTGGCCATTCGGGAAAATGAGGTAGTGAATTGGTCGGGTAAATTTCGCCCAGCATTAAAAGATCAGGCCATTTACCCCAGGCCATTGCAAAATCCCCTTCCCATTTGGATAGGGGTGGGCGGCACCCCTCAATCGTTTGTCCGGGCCGGAGTGCTGGGATTGCCTTTAATGTTGGCCATCATTGGCGGCGAAACACACCGCTTCAAGCCATTGGTTGACCTTTATCGAGCGGCGGGAAAACAAGCGGGCCACGCACCGGAAAAACTCAAAGTAGGGTTGCATTCCCTTGGCTACGTAGCCGATACCACCGCAGCAGCAGTCAGTGAGTATTTTCCCGGTTATTCCGAAACCTTTACCCGTATTGGTAAAGAACGGGGATGGCCCCCGGTAACACGGGCAGGCTTTGATGCCCAACGAGGAGCCTTGGGCGCATTTCTGCTCGGCAGCCCGGAAGAGGTGGCTGAAAAAATAGTCAGGCACAGCCAGGCATTGGGTGGCATCTCCAGGGTGAGTTTTCAAATGGACAATGCGGGCATATCACACGAAAAACTCCTGCAAGCTATTGAATTGATCGGAACTAAAGTAATACCGTTGGTTGAGAGGGGTTTAGAGGTTGAGAGGGGTTGAGGGGTTGAGGGGATCGCGGCCAACATAAAACATAGAACTTAAAACCATATATAGTAAATTCTCCATTACGCCATTTTTCATCTGCTTATGAGAACATTCCTTTGCTTCTTTTTCGCTTTTTTCTTCCAAAAAGCCGTTGGTCAGGACTACAAGGCCATTGACCTCCATGCACAGCGGGTGCCGGAAAGCATCACCCATTCCATCAAAAGCCTTTCCGATTATTTATGTGGCCCGCCGGCCCGCAGCGATGAAGACCGCTTACGCGCCATTTATGCGTGGGTAACCCAAAATATTGCTTACCAAGACAGTACCAACGGGGCCGAACTGTGGGCAACGCCGGCAGACATCCGCCGACAACGACCGGAAATCGTCCTGCGCAATCGCAGTGCCGTCTGTGTTGGTTATTCCAACCTGTTTCAGGCCCTTGCAGATGCCAACGATATTCCCTGCGAAATCATCAGTGGTATTGTCCGCGACCCCGATGGCGAAATTCCGCGTATCGGACACGCGTGGGTAGCGGCAAAAGTAGGCCGCACATGGTATTTATTTGACCCAACGTGGGGCATTCCCCGCAAACCGGAAGACAGAGGGTATACAGACGAACGATACTTTATGGCCGCGCCGGAAGCATTTGCATTAGATCACCTGCCCGATGACCCAATGTGGCAGTTTTTGGAAAATCCAATACACGAAAATCAATTTAGAACTTCTTCCGATGCCACCCTTAGGGCAGTCATTGCACAACCTGCGGATACGCCTTTCCGATATAAAGATACCCTGGCGGCCTCATTGCGGTTAGATTCTGTGAGCCGTATCCACCACGCTGTCTACCGTATTTTACAGTTTAATGCGGGCAGTGAACGCGTTATTTTTCAACTTGGCCGAACGTTTTATAAAGATTTTTTTGAGTTAAAATTTATTTTAGACTCCATTGCGATAGCGCATATTTTTAAATTGGAAGAGCGCATAGATACCGTACGTTTTCTCCGGCAGGTGGCTTTATTAGAGCAATACCACCGCCGAGCAAGTGATTTGTTTGCGCAATTGCGCAGCCCCGATCGCATCGAGCGGGCGGGAAATCTCTTTACGCCGGCCCAAATGGCGGCTATTATCGCCAAATTGCGGGGAGATATGTACATGGCGCTTTTTCAAAATGCCCTCCGTCAGGAACCAGAAATTACCACTGAAAAACAATTGAAAAATTTGCAGTTGCACGCCACTCGGGTACTCAACTGGCACAATACAGCACTTTCAGCATTTACCACTGATTCCCTTTTTGGCGACGACCGCCGCGACATCTGGAATTTGCATTCTATCATTTTTTGGCAATTGGGCAACCGATACCTGCACCTTGTGCAAAACCACATCAATGACGAAACCTGGCAACGCAAACACCCGGGCGTGCTCACCCGCTCAATAGCCACCGGAACTACCTTGTTGGGATACGCTGACAGCTGCGCACAACGCCTGTTTTTACGCCCCTGGTATGCTCTTGCCATGCGGGAGCGCTTAGTTTCGGTGCGAAAAAGCCGTATTACTGCGGTCGTTTTGGGCATCCGACTGCTGGTGCAACCCTGGACTGCCCGGATAGATGCCTTAACCAAACAACCTGAATTTGGGGAAAAAGACGTACGCCCGATAGTAGTAATGGCAAATGAAATGCAAAAAGAAATTGCAGTTGCTTTGGATTCACTACAACATCCGCAGCTGCCTTACGACGAAATTTTTGTCAAAACCATGAGCGTCAACCTGTTCAGTGATTTGTATGAAACGCAACTCCGCACGGGCGATCTGTACTACCGATTAGCGCTTTTCACTTACAATAAGGCGATTAAGGGGCGTAAGCTGTCGGATAACAAAGCCGCCATACTGGAAAACATCAATACCGCCGTAGAATCGTTCAATCGCGCCAATCGCTCGCTGACGGACATGGAAAAAACCGGAAAAGCATTACCTGCCACTATTGTTACCGGGCGCAGGCAGGTAAGTGAATTAAAAAAAGCAGTAGGAGCAATTCGGGATTCGTTGAGGTAAGGAACGGGTGAGTACTAAACTGGCATTTTTATCTGTTACTATGAAAAACATACTTCCGAAGGATGGATAATTTCCATCATCCTGACACGATGCTTTTCAAAATGCGAGCATACCAAGTCAATAAATTGTCTTTTTTCGGCCTGGTACTCCGCAGAATTTGTCTCAGATGCATAATTGGCTTTCATGCGATTGAGCATATCCACGTGCTGATCTTCGCACGCATCGCCCTCCGTCAGGTTGTGCTCATCCAGATAGGAGCGTTTCAATTGTTCGCTCGGAACACCCAGGGCTAATTGACACTGAATCAAAAAATCCGGATAAAAGTGGATCACATAAGGGGCCGTATTTTCAATGAGATCACAAATAGCCATTGCTTTCACAATAGAGGCATTAGGAATGTCGGCTTTGACCAAAATATCGAAGGTTTCGGGATGATCTATCGGCAAGGCATCGTCAAGTAAGGACTCAAACATGATTTTTAATTGATCGCAATGCAGCACCCCCGTCAATTCAGAGCCTTCGATCAAAGGGCGTTCGCCTTTTTCTACCATATAAATTTCATAAGCAATACTTTTTGATTCAGGATTGTCCGCCAGATCGGAGAAGCGCTTAAAGGCTTGCAGGCTCGCATAACTCACAGGGTAAAAACCCTCCACGGCCTCTTTAACCACGGCTTTGTGCTTGGCACTGTCTAATTCTTGCAGTGACTGGTAAGTATTGGATTTAGAACCTATGCGCAGGGTGTCCCAAAATGGGTGGCTCATAAAATAAGGATAAGCCGCAGCATTATTTTTCATAGCAGTGGAAGCGTTTAAGGTTAGCATTACGTTCTGTAATGGAACGCTTGGTGTAGATGAAACGCTGCTAAACTACTCAAAAAAATGAACGCCATTATAAAAACCGGAAAGGAGATAAATACTCAAGAATGGGATAATTTCGTACATCAATCTCTCGGTGGAAATATTTATCACCTGCACACTTATTTGAGCCATTTACTGCCCGCCTGGCAGGCTATCATCGTGATGGAGGGAACCCAAATCGTAGCGGGTTTTCCCTTTGCCATCAAAACAAAATGGGGCATCCGGTATGGATTACAGCCTTACTTTTCGCAGTATATGGGTATATTATTCTTGCAAAAACCAGAAAATCACTCCAAACGATTAGCGTTTCAAAAAAAATCATACAACTCATTCATGAAAAAATTCCGCCCAATGTAAAATACCTCCGGTACAATTTCGCGCCGGAATTCGACTAAGACCTACCTTTGATTTGGCTGGGCTGGCAGCAAAAAACACTTTATACTTACTGGGTGGATATCAGTAATGGGTACGATGCTTTTTTGCGCGAGTGCGCATCACACGTGCGTCGGGAAATAAAAAAAGCGGATACCAGCGGATTGGCAGTAAAAGTGGAAAACAACCCCGAAACGGTGGTCAATATCCTTAAAAAAGCCAAATCAGCAGCCGTTCGTCAGATATCGTCGCATTTTTTTGATGCTTTGAGCAAGAATGCCCGCCATTATTTTGACGAAGGCAAAAGTTGCTGCCTCATCGGTTATAATGGCGACCAACCCATTGCCGGGATTATTTATTTTTTTCACGGCAATAAAATGATTTACTACTAAGGCTCTACCTTGCCAGACTATAAAAATTCAGGGATCATGTCAAAAATAATTGCTGAAAGCGTGCGGGTTAAACGATAAAAAATACCGCTATTTGGATTTTGATGGCAGTATGATAGAGCCTGTCGAACGATTTTTTCGTGGCTTTGGGGCTTATCCAGTCAGGTACAGCAATTTTACGCTGAATCGCTTGCCCTGGCCCTTAAAAATTGGGTTTAATCAATAGATAAGTAGTTATGCGTTATTAATTATGAGTGCCACAACTATTTGATTGTGTGAATTTTACATAAATTTATAGCCACGTTTATTTTAACATACCTCTATTCGCTTCGCAAGGATTTTACGGGATCTGCCAGCGCTGCCCGAACCGCCTGCCCCGCCACCGTGAGGAAGGCAATGGCAATGGCCACCAACCCGGCTGCTACAAACATCCACCACTGAATATCAATGCGATAAGCAAAATCAGCCAGCCATTTATTCATGCCCCACCAGGCAACCGGCGTAGCAAAAACGATGGCCACCAATACCAATTTCAGAAAGTCTTTTGACAATAACCTGACCACCGAAGACACTGTAGCGCCGAGGGCTTTGCGCACACCGATTTCCTTGGTGCGCTGCCGGGCAGCATGGGTAGCCAACCCAAATAAACCCAGACAGGAGATGAGGATGGCTAAGAAAGCAAAACCCTTGCAAGTGTCAGAAAAACGGTTTTCACTCGTGTAAAAATCCGCAATAGATTCGTCAAACCAGGTAGCATCAAACACCTGTTCGGGGTAAGTTTCATCAAAAACACGCTGAATGGAAGCTGTAGTGGCGCTCATATTTTGGGGCCGTATTTTTACCCCTGCTCCATAGTAGCGCTTCCGGTTGCTACTCATAGCAATGGGTTCTAACTCATTGTGGGCGGAGTGCGAGTGAAAATCTTTGACCACACCCACTATCTTACGCCATTTGTTGCGCCCCAGCCGCAATTCTTTTTCTAAGGCTTCTTCGGGATTGTTGATGCCCGCTTTTTTCAACAGCGTCACATTCACCACAAACTCTTTTGAAGTATCACTGGGTTCGAGCCAACGCCCGGCCAACAATTTCAGACCGTAGGTTTTTTGGAAATCGGCATCGCAAAATTTGAGGGAAGTAGCAAATTTCTGGTCTTCGGTGCCGCGTCCAATGGCAAAATTGGTCGCCCACGTACTCCTGGAGGAAGGTTGGTCGCTGCCCAAAGCCACTGATTCCACGCCTGGAATCTGAAGCAACTGTTGTTTCATACCTTCCATTTTGGCCTGGCTTGCGCTGTCGCCGTTGATGTTAAAAGTGTAGATCAAGTCTTTGCTAAATCCCAAATCCATCTTGCGGAGGTATTCCAATTGTCCCAACGTGATGATAGTGCCCACTATAAGCGCCTGTGCAATAGCGAATTGTAACACCACTAAACCTTTTCGAACGGTTACGCCGCCCACAGCGCGGGTGGATATATTATTTTTTAGGGCATTTATCGGGTTGAAACCCGCCTGTACCAGCGCTGGATAAAACCCGGAAAACAGCATCATCATGACGGCAAGTACGGCTAAAAAAGCCCAAATGCCCGGCTGGCTGAGAAAAGGCAACGTCGGCGGCACATCCGATATATATTGCAACAGCGGCGCTGTCAACCAAGCCAAAAACGCACTGATACCCGTAGCAAAAAGCACCACGAGGGCCGTTTCGCTCATAAACTGGCTGAACAAAGTAGCCCGGCTACCACCCAATGTTTTGCGAACCCCTACTTCTTTGGAGCGGCGCAGTGCCTGTGCAGTAGAAAGGTTGATAAAATTGACACAGGCCATGATGAGTACCAACAAGCCAATAAAAGAGAGTACCCAGAGGCGGTTTTTCGCGATAACCGGCGTGGCAGAAGTGCCGTAGCGATCGTCGTAATGTAGTTCGGAAAGGGGTTGAAGGTGATGACCTTTGGCGGCCCGTTGGTCGCCGCCATCTTTCCTATATTCTTTCTGGCCTACCAGGGCTACCTGTGCATTGGCTGCGGCCATCTGATCGGCGCTGTGCAGCAACCCTAACATTTGATCGTTGGAACTCGTGCTGCCCCAATCATCGTCATATTCGTATTTCACCTTATCGCTCAGGATGGTGGCATAAGCAACCACTAAAACAATTGGGAAGTCACAGTTGACCGGAGGATCGGCTACCACCCCTTGCACGGTCATGGGGTCATTATCAATCAGCAGGGTTTTTCCTAAAGCATTTTCCCAGTTTTCAAAACAATTTTTAGCCATTGTTTGGGTCAAAACAAGCGTACCGGGAGCCTGAAGTGCCGTGCCGGGGTCGCCGGAAAGCCATTTAAAATCAAATATCCGAAAAAATTCCGGTTCCACAAAAAAGGCTATTTTACCGCGCCCCATATTGAATTTTTTGAGGGCTGGCCCGCCAGTCGGGTTAGGAACCAGCACCGTGGGCCAATATTCCTTCATTTTAGTGCTGGCTTCCAGCTGTGGCACCGTATTTTTCACGACGGTCATGGCTGGCGTGGGCATACCCCGCGTACCGTTTTCTTCGCCATTCAGCCCGACTTCGGTGGTCACCACGCGCACAATGCGGTCGTAGTTGGTAAAATTTTGGTTGAAACTCAATTCATACGTCACCATTCGGTATATGAGCAATACGGCCGCGATGCCGAGTGCCAAACCCATGATGTTCAGGAACGCAAAGCCTTTTTGGCGGGAAAGGTTGCGCAGGGCAATTTTGAAATAATTGGATAACATACGGTACAAATTTGCAAATTTTTATTTAATAGTACAAGCATCATGCCGCAACGTAAACAATTGATTACCAATTATTTAAAAAATTTAAAACGTCCGTTTTCGGACAATATCCTGTTCAGGGTCGGACATTCGGTTTTTTTTTACTTGTTCCTAAAAGCAATGGTTCGTTAAGAATTTAGCCTTTTAACTCGGTATTTCTCGGTGTTTTGATATTTATCTCAGCTTTCGGTAGGTTGCCGTAAGTCAAAATAAATAAGAAGTATACTTTAAATGCTCTGTTTCCTTTACAAAGGGTAAGAAATGCCTAAATTTTTTTAACGAACCATTGAAAAGGTGAACAGGGTCTTTTTTCTTAACTTTTACCCGTTCTCAATCCAAATAATTAATTAGGTATTTAATGACACAATAACGCGTTTTTTAACGCAAAGACATAACATTTTGACTGATTTTAGCCGGCTGAAAACGGCTCCGAAGTTTTCAGCATATAATCAATTTCCAAAATCCCGCACCAAATCCATTGTCATACAGCGAAGTCCTCCACTCCAGTGCCAGAAAGGGTGAAAATTTGCGTCAATGAACCGAACCTCATAACCTAATTTGGTCCATAAAGCTGCGTTCTCATCTTCTATGTGGGCCAAATATTCGTCCGCTCCGGTGAGGAATTTCGCTCCTCCGAGGCGGGGCAGCCATACCAGTTTAGCGTCATTCACGGCCTGCACAAGCACATTATTTAATAAACCAAGATAAAATCGGACGGGGTAAGACCGGGCGGTGTCTTCATCCCAAGCACAATGCGCAAAAACGGGTACGGAATTTCGCCACACCTCGAAGTCGCCGGTATCGGCCAGTTGCTGCGCTACACTGTCCAAAAAATTGTTCAAAGTTTGCAATATCCCATCCTCCCTGTCTCGAAGGGTATTTTCCGGCAACAGTATTCTATCTGCTTTTGCCAGGAGCAGCACATAGCGAGAACAACCGGAAGCATCCGTGACCCTTGTCGCAGTAAGTGACAGGTAGCAGTCAATATGGGCAAAAATGGAGTCGCCCCACAACCCATCTTTTGCGAGAAAAGGTGCCCCTTTACCAACTAAATACGCCTTATTATAAAACATTAGCCCTTTTCCATTGGCCCAATCCAAGAGCGCCGTTACCGCTGCTGTTTCATCTTTAAAAAAATACTGATCACCATGAGCTTCAGAGCCGTTTTGCCACGATAATTGAAACTCCTTATAACCCGTCAATAAAAAATTTTCATCGGCCAGTAAATTACCGCCCGACAAGTACAAATCAGCACCTTTTCTACCTGTTTCTTTCAAAAAATGAAAACCTGGAAGGCGGAGACCAGCCAAGGCATCACACAAAAAGTAGTTGTCGCGTTCATACGCTGTCTTACACAGCATTAAAGCAGCCTGGTCAAGTGTATTCCTGACTAAAACCGGGTCGCGACACCAAAGGCCATAATATCTTTCTGTGTTTTTTGGCACCCACAAAAAACATTTGCCCTGTTGAGGCACCCGTCCAAACTTCACAAACCGCAACGCCTCTTTTAACGATTCGCCCAATTCCTGTTTTAAAAAATCGGCATATTCTGATTGTAAACAACAAATCAACAGTCGGGTGGCATTTGGTAAAGACTGAAGCAATGCCCGGATAAGCGCAAGATATTCGTGCCGGTCGTCGCCATCAAAACACAGCAGCAACCACTTTATATGCCCACGGACTTCTGAACGGACGTTTATCATAAATAGCGCAAATATACAAAGAATATAAGAAACCTTGCGACGGGTAAAGTACCTTTTTTATGAACAAATCAAAGATGTTGCGGTGCAGGAACAGGCATTTTTGAAAGATCATTTGAATGCGGCCATTGCTGCCGGAGTGTTGCACCCCACGGATACCGACCGCTTAGGAACGGGTAAACAATAATTTAACAATTTGATGTGATTCCTTTCCGCCCAAACTGCCCATCTTTTTGCTTAAAGAGTACACTATTAGCGCAAAAAGATGGTTGTCTGACCCAAAAATGATTTACCAAAAATGACCAACTTATTATTTACTCGTTCCTAACTTTCCTAAGGAAGCAAACACAAGATTTTCCAAAAAAGCAACCACCTCCTGCCGGTCTTTTTTTCCGCCAAAATCCGTTAAAGCAGGCAAATGTTCCATAAAATACGGTTGAAACTGCGCCATCTCGAGCACAGTACTCGCCAGCGAACGCGGGTAGGCATAGGTTGGTTGGTATTCCAAAAATAGTCCGGCGATGCGACCGCAGAGGTCTTTGTAAGGTTTGAAAAGTTGTTCGCGGTTGATGGCGTCCACCTCCTTTACCAGGTAAACCTTACTGCTTTCAGCAATGGCGATGGCGTGCAGGGCAGACCCGTCCAAACCCGCTGTGTTTACCCAATCGGACAGGTCATTAGTCAGAACTTCAATGATTTTTCGGATTTTCAATACCGGGTCACTCATGTTTTGCAGCGACACCACGACGGAATATTCCAGAATATTCCAATACCAGGTCAGGAAATAAAGCAGCAGACGGTGCTTGTTTTCAAAATAGCGGTAGATACTCGCCTCAGTAGTGTTAATGGCCGCCGCCAACTTTTTAAAGGTAAAGTGCTCGTAGCCAAGTTCGTGCATGAGTAAAAGCCCCTGCCGGACAATTTTTCTGCCCAAATCGGTACTCTCCGGATTGCGCAGGGCAAGTTTTTCGTTGGGCTGGATGCTGAACTGAAGATTCATAGTACATTAAATTTGTTAGCGGCAAAGGTAAAACTTTTAAAAATGATAGCATTATAAACTTTTAAAATGGTGGCATTATAAACTTTTTTCAAAAAAAAGGGTTTCCGACAATAGATAGTTTTACTGTTAATTATTAAAGTACAAATATCTTATTCGAAATAGCTGATACCTTGCTTCCATCCAAAAGGAAATCACTGCCCGATTTGATCCCTAAAAGACATTTCACACAACATCAACATAACATCACAACTTAAAATGGACTTACTCACTAACCCGGATGTCTGGATAGCCTTTCTGACCCTTTGCGTACTCGAAATCGTATTGGGTATTGACAATATTGTTTTTATCTCCATCCTGACAAACAAACTGCCCAATGAACAACAGCAAAAAGCAAGGAGACTCGGGCTGATACTGGCTTTGTTCATGCGCATCGGGCTGCTGTTTTCCATTTCCTGGATTATGCGGTTGACGCTACCCCTGTTCACGATTCTTGAGCAGGAAATTTCGGGTCGTGACCTGATTTTAATTTTGGGTGGACTTTTTTTGATTTATAAAAGCGTCAAAGAAATTCATTACAAAATGGAAAGCACCCAGGAGGGCGAACAAAAAACAACGAAAAAAGTCACCTATAACTCGGTCATCGGGCAAATTATCCTGCTTGACCTCGTTTTTTCACTCGATTCGGTCATCACAGCAGTTGGCATGGTAGACCGGATTGAAGTGATGATTGCCGCAGTCATGGTGTCGGTCGGCGTCATGTTGTGGTCGGCAGAGCCGATCAGCCTCTTTGTCAATCGCCACCCGGCAGTAAAAGTGTTGGCATTGGCTTTTCTACTCATGATTGGCACGGCATTAATAGCAGAGGGGTTCGAATTTCATTTCCCGAAAGGGTATATCTACTTTGCCATGGCATTTTCAGTGGCGGTGGAATTCGTCAATATTCGAGTTAGCGCCCGTAAGCGCTAATTTTAGTGCGAAATATACACGGTCGTGTTTGTAATTAATTTGTTATTTTCTTTTAATTTTTAAACAAAAAACAATGCTATTGGTTTTAGTAGTATTGCTTTTAAAAAATAAAATAATACCTCCAACTCGAACCTTCCAATGAATCTTCAACCATACCCATGGTTATTGTCCACCACACAAACAAATTATATTTATGAAAAATTTCAAAGTTAATTGCATTGCTTTTTTAGCAATGATATGTTTAATGAGTAGTTGTGCCACCGTCATGCCGGATCAGGTTGGTGTCAAACGAACTTTTGGTCGCATCCAGAACAATGTAAGAACCCCCGGTATGGTTGGGTTCAATCCGTTTAGCACAAAGATTGTTCGCGTACCAATAAGAACCATGAATCTGGCGATTGTCGAAAATTTGCCCTCCAGAGAAGGCTTGACTATCCGCTCGGAAAGTTCTATCCTGTATCGGATCAAACCGAGTGCTGTGCCTCAAATCCTGAAAGAGACCGGTATGGAGTTTGAAGAAATGTTGATCCTCCCCGTTTTCCGCTCCGCTGCGTCGGATGTATGCTCCAAGTATTATGCCAAAGATATGCACAGCGCCAAAAGGGCTGAAATCGAAGATGCCATCAAGAAACGGCTGATTGAAGTTTGCGAACCAAAGGGTTTTATCATTGAGTCTGTACTGCTGAAGAGTATCACCCTGCCAGCCGGCTTGTCCAAATCCATCGAAGCCAAATTAGAAGCCGAACAGGATGCCTTGCGGATGCAATTTGTGCTGGATCGCCAGAAACAAGAGGCCCAACGCCAGATCATTGATGCCGAAGGTGCCAAAGAAATTGCCCGCATACAAGCAGAAGGCAAGAAAAATGCAACCATTATTGACTCGGAAGCCAGGGCCAAAGGCAATGAAATTGAGGCCGAGGGCATCAAAAGAGCTAATGACCTAATTAGCTTGAGTTTGACTCCCAATGTATTGAAATTCAAACAGATAGAGGCTTTCCAAAAGCTTTCGGCATCGCCCAACACCAAAACAATCATTACGGATGGTAAAACACCCATGGTGAATATGCTGGGCAACGAGGGGAATTAATAAGTAGTAATGAGTTATGCGTTATGAGTTCCACAACTGTTTGATTGTGTGAATTTTGCATAAATTTATAACCGCGTTTATTTCAATACACCTGCTTAAAAAAATGTCCGGATAGAGTAAGTCAACTAAAATAGCTATTTTATGCTGACACGTTTTTTAAGTAGGTATGCTTCAATAATCGCGGTTTTGAATTTCATTAATTGCTTTATCAGTCACCCCCTGCTCCACCCAATTGGGAAGTGTGGGCGGTAATAACTATGGGCTGTAATGACTGCCCACTACTTATAGACACCTTCTTAATGTTGTTCGGTTGATTGGAGGCGTTGTATGAGCAAATTGCACAACCTGCGGGTTACTTCCGCCTCATTTTGAACATAAAACCGGAGTTCATCAGCGGTAAAATGGCCAATAATTGTTCCAGCCATCAAATTGCGGAATTTTTGATCGGTTTTAAGCGTGGTATCTATCCACGCTTTTTTTTGCTCTATACTAAGTGTAGCGTAAGTATTTTTTCGTTTTTGGATATAATGTTCGAACAAAACGAGCAGCAAATCGTGTTGTAATTTGAGGATGGGCCGAAGAGAATTATTTTGAAACTGCTCCTCGGGGGTAGCATGGTGAGTAGGGAGTGCTAATTTTGGCCGAAGTTGCCGAAGTCCTGAATCTTTGTGCATAATGGAATTGGAAATCATGGTAAATTTACCGGTGCTATAACAGTAAAAACAGACCGGAGTTTATGGCCTACACCTTTTTGCGGCATCAATACCATTTTCATGCTCCACTACCCCCATGACATAAGCGGCCTGAAAATAATTTTTCTCCCGCTGACATACGGTTGTCAGTTAAGTACTAAACACTGTTTTGCGCAAATTTCGCTAATTTAATCCCCCAAAAGCATAGCAATACATTAATTTTATAGGTCAACAGTCGGCGCTCAAATCAACCAATCAATAGCCCCTTCATACCTTTCCGAAAAAAAAGGCAAAAATGCCAAAAACGACGCTGCCAATGAGTACACCGAGCGTCAGCTGACGGTCATCGCTGGTCTTCCACAAAAAACCAGCGGCACCTACTCCGCATAATACCAGCAAATAATAGGGGAGCTTGTACTGAATGACCAAAAAGGCGACAAAAGTGAAGGCAGCACGTACAGCAATTGGAAAAATGTCTTTCATAAAAATAAGTTGTTGTGTTTTGGGCGGCAAACATCGCTGACTTTTTTTAAATAACCAAATATATTTCTCATCTTTGCGCCCCCGCCACTAAAGTGGTGGGCGGAAAGACAATTGCTGCCGCAATAAACGCTCCCCACACATTAAAGTGGTGGGCGGAAAGACAATTGCGGCCGCAATAAATGCCCCAACGAAGAGACAATTGCGGCCGCAGTGGGAATGCGGAACCGCTATAACACACTATGACACCACGCACTGTTGCTTTTCATACCTTAGGTTGCAAACTCAACTATTCGGAGACTTCCGCCCTTGCTCGCCTGTTTGAGCAGGGTGGATATATGCCTGTTCCTTTTGAACAGGAAGCCGATATTTACGTGCTCAATACGTGTTCTGTGACCGAACAGGCGGATAAAGAATGCAAAAAGATAGTACGGCAGGCATTGCGCCGTCGGGAGGATGCCTTTGTGGTGGTGACGGGCTGTTATGCGCAACTCAAACCACAGGAAATAGCCGATATTCCGGGGGTAGATTTGGTGTTGGGCGCCGGTGAAAAATTTCGCATCCTCGATTACATTGACGACCTGTCGAAAGCACCCGGTAAAGGTATGGTACGGGCCGGAGAAGTTAGAGAAGTCAATACCTTCAATGCTTCTTTTTCTTTTGGTGACCGCACCCGATCTTTTTTGAAAGTGCAAGACGGCTGCGATTATAAATGCACTTTTTGCACCATCCCGCAGGCACGTGGCGCGAGCCGCTCCGACACAGTGGAAAGCGCGGTGGCCAATGCCCGTCAGATTGCCGCGATGGGTACCCGCGAAATTGTGTTGACAGGTGTCAATTTGGGCGATTTCGGCAATGGTACTGCGGTAATTGAAGGAGAAAAACCGCGAAAAGAAGCCCTGTTTGCCGATTTGGTCGTTGCGTTGGATCAAGTGCAAGAAGTGGCCCGTTTTAGAATCAGTAGTATTGAGCCTAATTTACTGACGGATGAAATTATTGATTTTGTAGCGGAGAGCCAGCGCTTTATGCCGCATTTTCACGTGCCTTTGCAATCGGGTAATGATAAACAACTGCGGGATATGCGCCGGCGGTATCGCCGGGATGTTTATACGGCAAGGGTAGCGCGTATCAAAGAAAAAATGCCCCACGCCTGCATCGGCTGTGATGTCATTGTGGGGTTTCCGGGTGAAACGGAGGATGACTTTTTAGAAACTTACCGCTATTTGCAGGCAATAGAGGTCTCCTACCTGCACGTATTTACCTATTCCGAGCGGGCCAATACCCATGCCGTTACCCTTCCCGGAGTGGTGCCAATAGAAGAACGCCGCCGCCGAAACCAGGCATTGCGCGGGCTTTCTGATATGAAACGCCGGGCTTTTTATCACGAACACCTCGGCACCGCACGACCAATTTTGTTTGAACACCACAAAAACCCTACCCTGCTGAGTGGTTTTACCGATAATTATATAAAAATTGAAGCACCCGTTTCGGCAGGACAGGTGAATGAAATCAAACCTGCCTGGTTGATGGAACTGAACCTGAACGGAGAAACAGTAAAAGTAGGTTGATAAGCAGTACACAGTACACAGTCGTCAGTCCACAGTCTTACAAACCTATCAACTAATTCATTCCCTTACCACCATGAGTATTTCCCTCCGTATTGCCCCCGCTTTAAATATTTCTGTCCGACGCGTAGAATCCGTATTGGAGCTATTAGCATCCGGCGCCACCATACCCTTTATCGCCCGCTACCGAAAGGAAGCCACGGGTTCTTTGGATGAAGTGCAGATTGCAGATATCGCCGACCTTTGGAAAAAAATGGTTGAATTAGACAAGCGTCGGGAGGTTATTCTACAAAGCATTGAAGAGCAGGGCAAACTGACACCCCAATTGCGTTCGGCCATCGAAGCAGCCGTTACGATGACAGAACTGGAAGACCTGTACCTTCCGTACCGCCCAAAACGCAAGACGCGCGCGACCGCTGCCATAGAGAAAGGCTTGGAGCCTTTGGCCAAACGCATCTACACCCAACGCGATAAGGAAGTAACTACCATAGCCGCCCAATACCTCAACGATCAGGTGCCTACCGTAGAGGATGCCCTGCAAGGTGCCCGCGACATCATGGCAGAATGGATCAACGAAGATAAAAGATCACGCGACCGTGTCCGGCGCCATTTCGAAAAAGGGGCTATGATTGCAGCCCGGGTGGTAAAAGGCAAAGAAAAGGAGGCTGATAAATTCCGTGACTATTTTGAATGGAGTGAAAAATTAGTGCAGTGCCCCTCTCACCGGCTGTTGGCCATGCGACGAGGGGAAGAAGAGGGTTTTCTGCGCGTGGCGATTGCCCCCGACGAAGAACGCGCTTTGCAGGATTTGGATGAAATGTACGTTATTGGTTACGGTGAATCGGCTTTTGAGGTACGTACGGCCCTCAAGGATAGTTATAAACGCCTGCTTCAACCGTCCATTGAGACGGAATTCCGAAATAGCAGCAAGGAAAAAGCCGACCTCGAAGCCATTCGGGTATTTGCCGAAAACTTGCGACAGCTGCTCCTGGCTGCCCCGCTGGGCGAACGCAAAGTAATGGGTATTGATCCCGGATTTCGCACGGGTTGCAAGGTGATTTGTTTAGATGCTAATGGCAATTTGCTCCATAATACCACCATTTATCCACACGACCCGCAACGACAGGTATTTGAGAGCCGGGCTGCCATCACGGCTTTGGCAGAACGATACGATATAGCGGCCATTGCCGTGGGAAATGGCACGGCCGGGCGCGAGACGATGGATTTCCTGTACGGTATTCCATTTGCGATGCCGGTAGAAATCTTTGCGGTCAATGAAGCCGGAGCGTCTATTTACAGCGCTTCAGAAGCAGCGCGGGAAGAGTTTGGGGAGTATGACCTGACCGTTCGCGGAGCGATCAGCATTGGTCGGCGACTCATGGATCCGCTGGCAGAATTAGTGAAAATTGACCCTAAAAGTATCGGAGTAGGGCAGTATCAGCACGATGTACAACAAAACTTGCTAAAACAAAGCCTTGACCGCACCGTGGAAAGTTGTGTAAACAGCGTGGGTATTAACCTGAATACAGCCAGTAAACACCTGCTCACCTACGTTTCAGGGCTTGGCCCGGTGCTGGCGCAAAATATCGTGCAATTCAGGGCAGAAAATGGCCCGTTTAAAAAGCGTAGTGACCTGAAAAAAGTATCCCGCCTCGGCGACAAAGCGTTTGAACAATGCGCAGGTTTTCTGCGCATCCGCGAAGCACACAACCCTTTAGACAATACCGCCGTGCACCCCGAGCGCTACACATTGGTGGAAGAAATGGCCGCTGATTTGGCCTGCTCTGTGCGTGATTTGGTGCAGGACAAAACGCAACGCGCTAAAATTGACCTGAAAAAATACGTGAAAGGCGATGTAGGACTGCCGACGCTCCAGGATATTGTGAAAGAAATAGAAAAACCAGGACTTGATCCAAGGGGTAGCGCAAAAGCCTTTGAATTTGGTAACGTGCGCAGCATTAACGATCTGCAACCGGGCATGATATTGCCGGGAATTATCACCAATATTACCAATTTTGGTGCTTTCGTAGATTTGGGCGTCAAGGAAAGCGGATTGGTGCACGTGTCGCAAATGGCCGACAAATTTGTGCGAAACCCGATGGAAGTGGTACAGTTGGGTCAGCAGGTCACGGTACGGGTGGTGGAAGTAGATGCGGCTCGGAAGCGCGTGACCTTATCTATGAAAATTTGATGCCGGGTCATGCAGGAACTCAATTCTTCAGTTCCTCAATTCCTACCCATTCACCTTCTTATGATCTGCCAAAAACTTCTCCAATCCAATATCTGTCAGCGGGTGGTAGAACAATCCAAGTATGGCCGACAAGGGACAGGTGACGACATCTGCCCCGGCTTTGGCTGCTTCTACAATGTGCAACGGACTGCGAATACTGGCGGCCAAAATAGAAGTTTCAAAACCGGCAGAAGAATATATTTTATAAATTTCTTTAATCAGGGCCATACCATCCCAGCTCATATCATCAATACGGCCAACAAATGGTGATAAATAGGTGGCACCTGCTTTTGCGGCCAAAAGTGCCTGTCCGGCGGAGAACACCAACGTACAATTCGTTTTAATGCCCGCGTTGCTGAAATGGACAATTGCTTTGATGCCATCCCGAATCATCGGCACTTTTACGACAATATTTTCGTGCAGGGCGGCTAATTTCTCCCCTTCACTGACCATACCTTTAAAATCCGTGGCAATAACCTCTGCACTGACATCGCAACCAGGGCCTACAATATCGCAAATAGCGCGGTAGTGACTCATTACATTTTTTTCTCCGGAAATACCTTCCTTCGCCATCAGGGAAGGATTAGTAGTGACACCATCTAAAATACCCAATTCAGCCGCCTCCCGGATGTCATTCAGGTTGGCTGTATCAACAAAAAATTGCATTTGACAGGTGTTTGAAAATGAAAAAACGTATTGTCTGACTACCCAATGTTGGCTGCCGGGCAAAAAAAAACGCCGGACACACCGCTCAACCGCATATCCTTGCTGCATTTCTGCCCTGAGGAGGTTTTGTAGGAGCTGGTCGCCCGACGCGCCGCAAAGGTAACGCGTTTTTTTAAAACCAACCCGTTTTTTTTAAAAATATTTATGTGCAGTAAAAATTTGGGAATGCAAACGGCATCCTTCATAAGTAGTTGACACTTTTATTTTCGGCAAATAAAAATAAATTAAAATAAAGCATTGATAATCAAGTACTTATTAGGGTAATCTAAAATAATTGCCCAAAGAAAGTGTCAACTACTTTTCACGCAAAATGAAGGATGCCATGCAAACACACGAATATTCCGTTCCGTTCTTTACAGTTAACAAATACTTGCGCAGCGCAGGAATTTCACCAAAAAATCGTCAATACCTCGCATGATCTATTTTTTCGGAAAAGCAGTGCTGCTTTCCAGCGCAATATGGCTGGTTGTCAGCGGATTTTACCACAATACCAATAGTGTCGGAATGGTGCAATTATTCATTGTACCGCAGGTAAACGACCTTCCTTTAGTGCTGACACAGAAAGGCTATGCCACTCCGGGCGGCGATAGTATATACATTGATGTGCTCCGTTTTTATATTTCCAGGGTGCAATTGAAAAACAAAAATGGAGCACTCTTTCAGGAAAAAGACAGCTATCATTTGTTTGATGCGGAAGAAGATGGTCATCGCATTTTTACGGTAGATAAGGTACCCGTCGGCACGTATGACTCCTTGTTTTTTTGCGTGGGAACCGATAGTTTAACCAATATTTCGGGCGTAATGGGTGGCGACCTGGATCCTCTTAAAGGAATGTACTGGACGTGGAACAGCGGTTATATCAATATTAAATTGGAAGGGCGCAGCGCCTTATGCAAAACCAAAACGAACCGTTTTGAATTTCATGTGGGGGGGTATATGCCGCCCAATACAACCGTCAGACGGGTTGCATTGCCAATAAAAAAGGTGAAAATACGCGCCAATAAATCCACAAATCTTCCGGTTATCGCCGATTTAGGGCGATTTTTTGGCGCTATTCAATTAAGCCAAATTAATTTGGTGATGACCCCCTCCCCTAAGGCGGCCCGGGTGGCGGATGATTTCAAAAAGATATTCAGGACATCAGAATAAAGACGAAATTAAGGAACGAGGTTACGCCACTTTTTCTGTCAATTGAATCACCCGGTAATGCTCTTTTCCAAAGTGACACCGTTCCTAAAACAACCTCTCGTTGTATGCCTCCTTTCATTTAACAACATATTAACCAAAAAAATTTAATCATTGTTTATTTTGTTTTTTTTATTTAAAAAAAATTTTATTTTAAAATAGTTTAAAATAAAAAATTATTAATCGTTTTTTAAAATTTACATGATTTGAAAAGTGTTTGATTGGGCTTATCCTGGTAACGGTATTACCCCGTTAAATTTAAATTTGCTAAATTTGCAGCTTGTTTTAACATTCAGGTACATTTCATTAGTGTTCTGCTAATGACATAGTTTAGCAATAATGACATAGTTTAGCAATAATGACATAGTTTAGCAATAATGAATAACTGCTTACCACGCCAATAGTGTTATCCTGTGTACTTGTAAGCTCTCATGCAAAAAACGCTTAATCTCCTTATTTCGCTGGGTTTAGTTTTGTCGGCGTGCATTGGTCTCTCTTTCGAGACCCTGTACGATCCCACATTTGTCTGTTCCACCGAAGAAGTAGAAACAAGTGAAAACAGCGAAAAGGAATTATCAAGTTTTTGTTATACTCCGCTTTTTTCGGATGGCGGCGACGGCGACGAAGAAGAAATATTGGATGCGCCTGCTAAGATTCCTTTCGTTCCTGTTGCCTTGCTTTTTCAATGCCCCATTTCCCATTTGGTGGCATTGTATCAAAGCCGCCACACCGTACCAAGCCGTTCCTTTTCCGATTTTCCCCTTGGGTTTTCCCGCCCCAGCCTTTTCATCCTGTACCATTCCTGGCAAGGCTATCTTGCTTAATTAGCGGAACATAGACATTGCAGTTCCCGCGTGTCTTTCCCCTGTTTGCTCTTACAGGTTTTCCAATTATCGCGCTTAAAGCGTATTCTAGATTTTTCGTCGCACCAAAAACGGTTCTTTTTCCGACTGTTTTCACCTTTTTTCAAGCCCATAGCCTTGCCTATACGCCTGAAAAAACGCAAAACGGTCAACAAGAATCCTCGCTTTTGCCTCCGGCAGAAAAAACCCAAACGTGCTATGCGTTTCATATACATTGCCCGCTCGCGTGCCTTGTGCGAAGCATACCTGTTTGACCCAACAATATGGTTGCTGCCTTGGAAGGCCACCCCTACAGTTTGTTGTACGCTCAAAAAATAAATTTGAAGAATCTCGTTTCGTTCGTAACATGTGAATGAACGTGATAGATTTCATTTATTAGTATTTTAAAAACATAAATTCACACAAAAAGTAATGAGATTTTTAATTTTAGTCATCCTGACAGGTTTACTGTTTACAGCTTGCAAAGAAGAGACCGCTAAAAAAGTGGAAATACCCCACCTTTTAGTAACCAGTCCAGCCGAGAAAGATACAACGATCTTTAAGGATTATGTGTGTCAGATTAATTCCATCAACCACATTGAAATAAGGTCACAGGAGAAAGGGTATCTTCAAAAGATCTACATTGATGAAGGTCAATTTGTCAAAAAAGGTCAACTGATGTTTAAGATAATGCCTTTGATTTATGAGGCAGAAATGGAAAAAGCAAAGGCAAATCTAAATTTTGCAGAAATTGAATACCAAAACACCCTATTGCTTGCCGATAAAAACATCGTTTCTAAAAATGAACTGGCATTATCAAAAGCGAAATTAGACAAGGAAAAAGCCGAGTTGTCTCTGGCTCAGGTTCACCTTGGTTTTACGGAAATTAAGGCGCCATTTGATGGAATTATGGGTCGCTTTCACAATCAATTGGGTAGTTTGATCGATGAAGGTGAATTGCTCACCGAGCTGTCAGATAATAGCAAGATGTGGGCTTACTTCAACGTGCCCGAAGCCGAATACCTGGATTATGCCGCCAAGGCCAAATCGAAAACCCCAGTTTCGGTAAAATTACAGATGGCGAATGGAAAGGTATTTGACCAGCCGGGTATCATCGAAACCATTGAGGGCGATTTTAATAACGAAACCGGAAACATCGCCTTTAGAGCAACTTTTGCCAATCCCCAAAGAGTATTGCGGCACAGTGAAACCGGTACGATCTTAATGCCCGTTGCCCTCAAAAATGCCCTCTTTATTCCGCAAAAGGCAACGTTCGAAATTTTGGACAAGAAGTACGTGTATGTAATGGATGAAAATGAGGTGTTGAAAGCGACAGAAATTACGATTGGCACCGAATTGCCGCATATTTATATAGTTACCGGCGGCATCACCTCAAAAGATAAAATCCTGATGGAGGGGCTTGGGAAGGTGAAGAACAATGAGAAGATTGAATCTGAATTTGTACCATTTGAAAAAGTGCTGTCCGATTTAAACAAATTACACGCTGAATAAGGCAATCAACTAAAATATAAAAAGATGTTTTATATCTTCATTCAAAGACCAGTTCTTTCCATAGCCATATCCTTAGGAATTATTTTCATGGGAATATTGGCCATCAATACATTGCCCATCGCTCAATTTCCGGAGATCGCGCCGCCAAGGGTGACCATATTCATCGAATTCCCGGGCTCAAACGCCGAAGTATTGGTTAAATCCACCCTGACCATTTTGGAAAGGCAAATCAATGGCGTGCAGGGAATGCTATACGTGCTATCCGATGCCACCAGTGCCAGCGAAGCCAGTATTGATATCGTTTTTGAACCCGGAACGGATCCAACGATTGCCGCCGCAAGGGTAAAATCAAGGGTGGATCAGGTATGGACTAACCTCCCTGAGTTGGTGCAAAAGGAGGGTGTAATTATCACACCTTTAGCCCCCAGTATGTTGATGTACGTTAATTTGTTCAGTACCAATAAAGATGCGGACGAGAAGTTTCTGTTCAATTATGCCAATACTTTTATTTTGCCCGAAGTGCAGCGCGTGAAAGGGATGGGTAGTGCCGAAGCCACGGGAAGTCGTGCCTTTGCCATCCGTGTTTGGTTAAATCCGGAGAGAATGAGGGCTTACAAAATTTCGGCAGAAGATGTTTTGAAAGCAATTGATGAACAAAGTGTGTTGGCCCGGCCCGGCAGGGTAGGCTTGAGTTCGGGCATAACAGCCCAATCGCAAGAGTACGTATTTAACTATAAAGGTTGGTACAATAAACCCGAACAATACGGTGAAATTATCCTTCGGGCAAGTGCGGCGGGGGAGATATTAAAACTGAAAGATGTTGCTACGGTAGAAGTAGGCAGTGAATTTGTGGATATATATTCCAATAAAGATGGCTATCCCGCCACCTCCATTATCTTGAAACAAAGTCCGGGCAGTAATGCCAATACCGTAATTAAAGAGGTAAAAACCAAATTGGAGGAGTTGAAAAAAGATTTTCCGCCCGGCATGGATTATGAAATCAATTACGATGTTTCCAAATTTGTAAATGCCTCCGTAGAAAAAGTAGTGCATACTTTATTGGAAGCCTTTCTTTTGGTTGCTTTGGTCGTTTTCATTTTTCTTGGCGATTGGCGATCTACACTCATTCCAATATTGGCCGTTCCGGTTTCGCTCATTGGGGCATTTATCTTTATGCAATACTTTGGATTGAGCATCAACTTAGTTACCCTTTTTGCATTGGTATTAGCCATTGGTATCGTAGTTGATAATGCCATTGTGGTCGTCGAAGCCGTGCACGTGAAAATGGAAGTCGATAATTTATCGCCCTTGAACGCTGTTAAAAAAGTACTGGAGGAAATAAGTGGTGCCATTATCGCCATCACCTTAGTCATGACGGCCGTTTTTATTCCCGTTGCATTTATGACGGGACCGGTAGGAACACTTTATCGCCAGTTTTCGATTACCATGGCCAGTGCCATCGTGCTATCGGGATTTATTGCACTTACGCTCACGCCTGTTTTGTGTGTCATCTTTCTCCGGAATACGCACGGAAAAACGAAGAAGAAAACGCCAATTGATATTTTTATCGACTGGTTCAACCGTAAGTTTGAAAAAATTACGGGAAAATATACCAATATGCTTCGGTTAATCGTCAACCGAAGATTGATCACTTACGGAATCCTACTTGCATTTTGTCTCGGTATTTTTGGGTTAAATAAAATACTCCCCGCGGGATTTATTCCCAACGAAGATCAGGGTCAAATTTATGCCATCATTCAAACTCCGCCCGGTACAACATTGGAGCGAACCAATGAAATTGCCAGAAAACTGCAAGATATTGCCAAAAAAGTGGATGGTGTCAAGTCCGTTACTTCACTTGCCGGATTCGAAATTCTCACCGAAGGGAGGGGTTCCAACGCCGGAACTTGTTTGATCAACTTAGCAGACTGGTCAGATCGGGAGCATTCGGTGAAGCAAGTTATTGAAGAATTGGAAGAAAAAACCAAAGACCTGGCCGCTACGGTGGAGTATTTTGAACCGCCCGCCGTACCGGGATATGGTACATCCGATGGTTTTTCGCTTCGATTGCTCGATAAAAGTAGCGATGTGGATTATCAGGAGTTTGATAAGGTGAATAGTGACTTTGTGGAGGAATTAAGGAAAAGGAAAGAATTAAGTGGATTATTTGCTTTTTACTCGGCCAAATATCCACAATACGAAATTACAATCGACAATGAACTGGCCATGAAAAAAGGTGTTTCTATTGGGAAAGCCATGGAAAATCTTAATATCATGATTGGTAGTACCTACGAACAAGGGTTTATTCGTTTTAACAATTATTACAAGGTATATACGCAGGCTGCTCCTGAATTTAGAAGACTGCCTTCCGATCTTTTGAATTTATTCGTTAAGAACGAGGAGGGCGAAATGGTGCCTTATTCTGCGTTCATGAAAATTACGAAGACGCAAGGCCCCAATGAAATAGCCCGTTACAATTTATACGTTTCATCCTTGATCAACGGCAAACCTGCCCCGGGATATTCATCAGGTGAAGCCATTAAAGCAATACAAGAAGTGGCTAAGCAGTCATTACCGAGGGGTTATGATATTGCCTGGGAAGGACTTTCCTACGATGAAGTAAAAAGGGGCAACGAAGCACTTTATATTTTCTTGGTGGTTATTCTTTTCGTTTACCTCATTCTTGCGGCACAATATGAGAGTTTCTTCCTCCCGTTTGCGGTATTGCTTTCTATTCCTCCGGGTATTTTTGGCTCTTTCCTACTCTTGAAAATGTTAGGACTCTCCAATGATGTATATGCGCAAGTAGGACTCATTATGCTGACCGGATTATTAGGCAAAAACGCGGTATTGATTGTAGAATTTGCGGTGCAGCGACACCGACAGGGTGCCACCGTATTGGAAGCCGCTATTGAAGGCGCAAAAGAGCGTTTTCGACCCATTCTAATGACTTCCTTTGCCTTCATTGCCGGGTTAATTCCGTTGGTAGTGGCCACCGGACCGGGTGCGGTAGGAAATCATACCATAGGAGCATCCGCGCTTGGGGGTATGTTGTTCGGAACGTTAATTGGGGTCGTAGTAGTGCCGGGTCTATATTTTATATTTGGTAGCCTACAGGAAGGACGTCGACTATTTAAAGAAGAAGAAGAAACCACCCTGAGCGAGGCATACGCCGAAGAACAGGCTCAAGTGGCTTTAATTGGTTCCATTAGAAAAATAATCAACAAAATTATAAAAAAGAATGAAAAGTAATTCATTTATAAAATGTATGGCAGGCACCTTAATGGTGCTTATCATGGGGAGTTGTAAAATAGCTCAGCTACCCGTTAAAATCGAAAACAAATCGGTACCCAATCAATTCACAACCTCAATCGATACCATCAATAGTGCTAAAACGGTTTGGGGAAAATATTTTAGGGATACGACCCTGGTTGCGTTGATCGATACGGCGTTAAGTAATAATCAGGAGCTCAATATGATCAGGCAGGAACTTAATATTGCCAGCTATGAAATCAGGGCCAGAAGGGGTGAGTATCTACCCATGGGAGTGGTAAAAGCCGGTGTAGGCCCCGATAAAGCGGGTCGTTATACCTGGAACGGGCAATCGGAAGAAGCGCTTAAAGCGAACCCGGGCGATGCTCCCAAATACATTGGAGATTTTGGGGTAAGTGCCTTTTTCTCGTGGGAATTAGACGTTTGGAAAAAACTCCGAAACGCCAAGAAATCCGCCGTTGAAAGGTTTTTAGCGAGTATTGAAGGGCGAAATTTCATGATTACTCATCTTATTGCCGAAATTGCTCATTCCTATTACGAACTGTTGGCACTCGATAACCAGTTGGGTATTATTCGCGAGAATATAGCGATTCAACAAAATGCACTGGATATTATCAGGCAGCAAAAAGAGGCTGCCCGCGTTACCCAATTGGCCGTTACACGGTTTGAAGCCCAGTTGCTGAATACCCAAAACTTGCAGTATGATATTCAACAACAGATTGTAGAAACTGAAAATCGGATTAACTTCTTAATCGGCCGTTTTCCGCAGCCCATTTTGAGGAACGACGCCTCATTTAACAGCAATGTTTTTAATAACATTACCAGCGGAATTCCTGCCCAGTTATTAGAAAATCGGCCGGATATTCGACAGGCAGAAAGGGAACTTGCCGCCACTAAATTAGATATAAAAGTGGCTAAAGCAAATTTTATGCCCAATTTCAGCCTTTCTGCCACGGTCGGATTTCAGGCGTTTAATCCTTCCGTATGGGTTAATCCCACCTCCATTATTTATAGTTTCTTTGGGGATATGATCGCTCCATTGGTGAACAGAAATGCGATCATTGCAATGTACAATACTTCCAGTGCTAAACAAATACAAGCTGTTTATCATTATGAACAAACCATTTTGAATGCTTACACCGAGGTTTTAAACCAACTTGCAAGTATTGATAATTATACGAAAAGTTACGAGACAAAATCAAGAGAGGTCACAATATTAACGCAGGCCGTTTCCATTTCTGATCTGCTTTTTAAATCGGCTCGTGCTGATTATCTCGAAGTACTTCTTACCCAACGGGAAGCATTAGCGTCCAAAATGGAATTGATTGAAATCAAGCAAAAACAATTGAATGCGCAAGTGAGTATTTTTCAGGCATTGGGAGGCGGTTGGAGATAAATATCAAATTGTAAATGCTCCATTACGGGTTTGCCGGATTTAAAGAAAATGGGGAAATTCTTCACCATTTTCAGCACGATTACGAAGCAGAAGATAGAAAGGTAACCATCACCGGATTGGAAGACCATGAACCGGTGTCAGAGCACAAGGCTTCCGCTCGAAAATAGTCAAAGGCTAAAGTTTAGGAATCATCAAATTTTATTTTTACTATAAAAACCCAAGTTGTTTTGGTCGGACGCCGGCACAAAACAACTTGGGTTACCTTTGTACACCATCTCATGCGAGCAGTCCGCTTAGTTTTTGGATATTTGTGCCTTTTTTAACCAACACTTACGCGTACACCGGGTATCCGATAGCATCTCTTTCGGGTACTTGCAAAAAATAATTACTGTGAAAAATATAAAATTGATCGCCTCGATTATCGGCTTAATCATCTTTGGCGCACAGGCCGTGCCGGCTCAAAACATTATCCAGCAGCGGGCGCAATGGTTTACCTATTTTGGGCAATACAAATTCAACACCAAATGGGGCATACACACTGATATACAGTTTCGGACGGACGAAAAAGCCCTGCGTGTCAACCAGAACTTAGTTCGGGTCGGCATCCAATATTACCCCACCAAACAAACCAGCATTACCCTGGGGGTGGCACATACCCCGTCGTTCAATAAAACATTGGGCATTTATGTGCCGGAAAACCGTATTTGGGAGCAATTCATTTATAATCAGAACATAAAGGCCGCTACGATGACGCACCGGGTGCGCTTGGAGCAGCGTTTTATCCATAAATACGCCCTCAATTCAAGTAAGGAGGCCGAAAGATGTGGCACCAATACGGGACAAAGGTTGCGTTATTTTAACCGCACGCTCTTCAACCTAACACCCAAAGACAAAAAGAATGTGCTGTATTTGGCCTTGCAGGATGAGGTCTTTTTTAATATTTCGGCAAAAAATATCAACCCCAATTTTTTTGATCAAAACCGCTTGTTGCTCGCAGTGGGTGTGTGGTATGATCACCACACCCGCCTTGAATTGGGTTATATGAACCAATATATTCACCCCAAATCAGGCGATGATATAGACAATCACATTGTGCATTTGTCCATTTTGCAGGTGCTCAATTTTGCGCCGACGAAGTAGGGGAATGAATGGAACACGTGACAAAATCGGGGTAAGTGCCGCATGACCTTGTTCGGTTTGCCTCAAATTTCGCTTACTTTGCGCCAAACAGGATTCGGCAATATATGCTACCCCAATTTTGTCACGTATTTCAATCAAATAGTTTGCAATCAAATAAGTAGGTAAATAGAAATAATCGTAGTTTTGAATTTCATTAATTACTTTATTATCAAAGGTTTGTGAGACTGTGGACTGCCGACTGCCGACTGTGGACTACTTATATCCTTGCCTCCGAATGTTTGCCAAAAAAATGCCCCGCCGGAATGGTTCCGGCGGGGCATTTGCTTATCTTAAAAAGTATACTTAGGTAAAAGCCTTATGCTTTCACCGCACCTTTTGCTTTCTCAATCACCTGCTTAGCAATTGCTTCAGGAGGAGGGGCATAGTGGGAGAACTCCATGGTAGAAGCCGCACGACCGGAGGTGAGGGTACGCAACTGCGTTACATAACCAAACATTTCGGAGAGTGGCACTTCTGCCTGGATAGCCACGGCTCCACCCATGCGACTTTCCTGGCCTTTCGGCATACCACGGCGGCGGTTCAGGTCCCCAATCACCGGTCCCACATAATCTTCCGGAGTAATGACCTCCAACTTCATGATCGGTTCCATGATCTGCGGTTTGCAGGCAGGCGCAGCCGCGCGGAAACCCTCTTTAGCGCACAATTCAAATGCGATCGGTTTGGAGTCCACGTTGTGCATACCGCCATCTAATACGCGCACCTTCATAGAATCAATGTTGTAACCTGCGAGGATGCCGTTACTCATCATCTGGGTAAAACCATCGGCGATAGGCTTTTGATAGTTTTTATCAATAGCTCCCCCCACGATACCCCAGATGAACTGAAGTTTTTTCTTGCCGTTCTTGAAGTCGTCGCTTTCGAGAAAGGCTTCATCGGCAGGGCCGAGTTCAAATTCCATATCGGCAAAAAGACCGGAACCACCCGTTTGCTTTTTCAGCCGCTCGCGGTGCAAAGTAGTTTGGGTCAGTATCTCTTTATAGTTAACCATTGGAGCACCCTGGTTGCATTCTACTTTGAATTCGCGGCGCAGGCGATCCACGATGATCTCCAAGTGCAATTCGCCCATACCGGAGATAACCGTTTGGTTGGTCTCGTCGTCGTAACGCACCCGGAAGGTCGGGTCTTCTTCAGCCAATTTATTGAGGGCCATACCCAATTTGTCCAAATCTTTTTGGGTTTTTGGTTCTACCGCAAGACCGATAACCGGCTCAGGGAAGACCATGCTTTCCAAAATGATCGGGGCATCTACCGCGCAAAGTGTATCACCGGTGCGGATGTCTTTGAAACCTACCGCAGCGCAGATGTCACCAGCTTCTACTTTATCAATCGGGTTTTGCTTATTGGCGTGCATCTGATAGAGGCGGCTAATACGCTCTTTCTCACCGGTACGGGTGTTGAGTACGTAAGAACCAGCATCCAATTTGCCGGCATAAACGCGAATGAAGCACAGACGGCCCACAAACGGGTCCGTTGCAATTTTGAAGGCAAGGGCCGTAAACGGCTCACTTGCAGCCGGCCTGCGGGTGATTTCTTTTTCTGTTTTTGGATCAATGCCTCTGATGAAGTCTTTATCCAACGGGCAAGGCAGGAAATAACAAACTGCATCTAAGCACGCTTGTACGCCTTTGTTTTTGAACGCAGAACCGCACATGACCGGGGTCATCTTCATGTCAATAACGGCGGCACGAATGGCAGCGCGCATTTCATCAATGGTAATGCTATTCGGATCGTCGAAGAATTTCTCGAGCAACGTATCATCATAACCCGCTACTTCTTCGATCAATTTCTGACGATATTCATAAACGGTATCTTTGATATCGTCGGGAACCGGAACTTCCGTAAAGGTCATGCCATGATCGGCTTCATTCCAGATGACGGCTTTGCCGCTCACGAGGTCTACTACGCCAGCGAAGTTATGCTCCGAGCCAATGGGTACCTGAAGGGGTATTGCATTGGCACCGAGTTTTGCTTTCATGTCGTTCACAACCATGAAGAAATCGGAGCCGGCACGGTCCATCTTGTTGACGAAACCGATGCGCGGTACTTTATAGTTGTCGGCAAGGCGCCAGTTGGTTTCCGATTGTGGCTCTACACCATCAACTGCGGAAAACAAAAACACCAAGCCATCTAACACGCGCAGAGAGCGATTTACTTCTACGGTGAAATCCACGTGACCAGGTGTATCAATGATATTAAAATCATACACCTGATCTGCCACTTTCCACTGGCATTTAGTTGCCGCAGAAGTGATAGTAATACCACGTTCCTGCTCCTGTTCCATCCAGTCCATGGTAGCGGCACCTTCGTGCACTTCACCAATTTTGTGGTTGACACCAGTATAGTATAGGATGCGCTCGGTAGTAGTCGTTTTACCGGCATCAATGTGGGCGGCGATACCAATATTTCGGGTAAACCGGAGGTCCGTTGCCATGATTTTATTTATGTAAATTTATGAATGATAAAATGGGCTAAGCCCGATTTGTTGTGTCTGATCTTATTGGGTATTCTTCGTGTTTTTGATTTTTGCCTCCTATGCCTTGTGTTTTTCCGAATACAGCGTAGTTATGAAAACGTTTTCAATTAAATTTGGTTGCGAGCGTTAAATTATCGTTAAATAAAAAGATAATTTGGCAAGTAACCGAAAAAATAACAAAACATTCTGTTTTCCTGTAACACACTGTTTCCCGGCTAAGGCTGAAAACAGCACTACCGTCGGACTGACCGGACTTCGTTGTAAGGGCGAATCTCCGGGCAATTCCGACGGTAGGCGGGATTTTTTTGCTTCGAGCAACTCGCTTAAGTTCTGAAATGCGCGAATGCACGGTTGGCTTCCGCCATTTTGTGCGTATCTTCGCGTTTCTTTACTGCGCTGCCTTCTCCTTTGGCGGCTGCCATGATTTCAGCGGCTAATTTCTCGGACATTCCCTTGCCGCTTCGGGCGCGGGCATATTTGATCATCCATTTCATTCCAATGGAGATTTTACGATTGGCGGGCAGCTCGGTTGGAATTTGGAAGGTAGCACCACCAATACGGCGACTGCGAACTTCCACTTGTGGCATGACGTTGTTCAATGCCTTTTTCCAAATTTGCAACTCGTCCTCGTTGGTGCGACTTTTTACAATGTCTAAGGCACCGTAAAAAATAGTGAACGCAACACTCTTCTTGCCCTCCCACATCAGGTTATTAATGAAACGTGTTACCATCGTGTCACTATAACGCGGATCGGCGGCCAATACTCGAGGTTTCGGTTTGTGCTTACGCATTTTTCTAAAATGATAAATGATGAATGATGAATGATGAATCTTTTGACGTGGAAATGATAAAAAAACGTTTATCCTTCGCCATCTTTTAAATTCATCATTAAAAAATTACTTCTTCGGACGCTTCGTACCGTATTTAGAACGGCTCTTGTTGCGTTTTTGCACGCCGGCAGTGTCAAGCGCGCCGCGAACGATAGTGTAACGTACTCCTGGAAGGTCTTTTACCCGACCACCACGTACCAGCACAATGGAGTGCTCTTGCAGGTTGTGGCCTTCTCCAGGAATATAAGCAATGATCTCAATGCCATTTACCAAACGCACCTTGGCCACTTTCCGCAGGGCGGAATTCGGCTTCTTAGGCGTTGTGGTATAGACACGGGTGCATACGCCGCGCTTCTGCGGACTGGCGTTAAGTGCCCGGCTTTTGCTTTTGTACTCTACCTTCTCGCGGCTGTTGCGTACCAGCTGATTAATGGTTGGCATACAGTTTTTGTCTAAAAATTGTTATAACTCGTTCAAAATCAATCAAAAAAGCGGAAAAAAGACCCCTTTTTTAAAAGCGAACGCAAAGGTACGGCAATCTTTAGTAAACGACCAAATTTTATTGAAAAAAAATAAGAGAAATATAACGGAAGATTTCAAGGTGAAAATTTATGGTGTATCATTGCCTCCCGAAAAATCTGCTGCCTGGGATTTAGCACTTCGGTCAACTCCTCGAAAAAAATGGTTTGTGTGCGGTCAAAACGGCATTAATGGTTCCGTTACAGAAACAAAGTTGGATACCTACCCCTTGATTTTGGGGCAATTGTTCGATTTTTAAATGGAAAAGGCGTTTTAATTCCCGCAGTTGGCAACACAACCGAACCCTTTCAAAATGAAAAGCCGCCATTTTATACGGAATTAGAACATTCGAGTATCCCAATGCACCCGCGAAACGCTACCGGTGCCGAGGCAGGGTTTTGGCAAAATGATGGAAATAAGTCTTTTTTAAAGCAAGGGGTTGACAAATGGAATTTTACCAGTATATTTGCGCCGTACTAACCAACCTGCATGGCTCCCTCTAACGCCAAATACACGCAAGAAGTCCCCGTTCATGCATAATCTGTGCGCGAACGGGGATTTGCCGCGTACGATGGGCAGTATCAACGCAACCCATGACTACGTAAAAGATACAATGCGGGTTTTGGGATGGTCGTTGGGTGTGGTAGTGTGGTAGTTTCATCTATCACCAGACCACAAAAAGTGGTAAAAGCGTGCTCTAACGACAAAATCTAAATCATTGATTTTCAAGGGCAAATTTTGTAATTAGCTACGATTACCGTGCTCAAGTATAGTAAGCAAAGTATGGAGTTTCTGCAATCCCCTGCGTGATGAGGATTTGTTGGAAATATAAAATCATAAAAAATGAAACCGTAACCATGGCGAAAAAGAAAAACGTAGCAACGAAGGTTTTAATGAAATTTTACTTTACACCATTCCAAACGGAAAGGTAAAAGTGGAAATCTATTTGCAAAACGAAACCATCTGGCTCACGCAACAAAAAATTGCCGACTTGTTTGGCGTGCAACGCCCCGCCACAACCAAGCACCTCAAAAACATTTTTGAAACCGGCGAATTGCAGGAAGAAGTGGTGCGTTCCATTTTGGAACATACCACATAAAAATAAAATAAAGGATGAGCAAAGAAAATAATCAATTGATATTTTAGGTACTGCGCGACTACTGTATGGAGGCATTATAATTGACAATCAAATTGTTGTGCAAACCCTTAGAACTAAATAGCCCATTTTCAGGCGCGGTTAAAGCCAATATTCGGCTAATAGGATAAAAATAAGCACTGAAAATGGCTTCCCAAAATGCAACTTGTTGAAGATCAATTCAATTCTTCCATACCGTAGTCGTTCAGCACCGAAAAATCAGAAAGACGGATATTGGGATTACAAAAAATTATTTGAATGAAAAAGAATTGGAAGGCTTAAACCGCATCGTTACCATGTATTTAGATTTTGCCGAATTACGGGCTGGCAAAGGTGTAGTAATGTACATGAACGATTGGATAGAAAGGTTGGATGCATTTTTACAATTCAATGAAGCAGCCATTTTAAAAGATGCGGGAAAAATTTCGCACGCGGTAGCATTGGCATTAGCCGATAAAAAATTTGAAAAATATCGCATTGTGCAAGACAAATTAATGGAAAGTGATTTTGATAAAGCGCTAAACAAAACAGCGACCAATAAAAATAAACAATGAGCAAAACAAGTTTTTGAAAATGGAAACGTTTTTCGGAAACGAAATTGTGGCGGGAACCAGGCGTTTGGCTTTGATGAATTTGTTTTTGCACAACATTGGCGACATAGAAAGTGATAATTTTATTTCTCCGGCCGATGCTTCGATCGCCGCATCACCGACTACGTACAATTATGTTTTAGCCAATCCGCCTTTCGGCAAAAAGAGTTCGCAAACTTTTACCAATGACGAAGGCGAACAGGAGAAAGACGATTTGACCTATAACTGTTTCTGGCAAAAAGCACACCGTTCACGCTACAATGAAAGCCGTGGAAAGCCATTTACAAGGATGCGCGGTTTGTGCGCTCGCACCGCTCCTACATTGTCAATACGGACAAAATTGACCGTGTTGAAGAAGGTGCCATGATTGTCATCGGCAAATCCATTGTTCCAATGATCGAACAATACAAATCAAACGTGACAAAACGTTTGAACTTATTGCAACATATTAATAATTTTTAAATACGTAAAAACAGACAAACACAATGAAAAAAACAGACAAAACGCATATTTCAAAACTACTCGAAACCGAAAACGGACAAATCCAAAAACTCCACGATATTGTTGAATCGGCAGTTCGGGAAGAAGAATTGATTATTCATAAACTCGCCCACCCGCAAGCCGAAATGATCACCAGCGGACAGAAAATTTCGGATAAAGTGGCGCGGTTTGGCGGTAGTTGGCGGTTCATCATCATCTTTGGCGTGGTGCTTTTCTTGTGGATTTTGTTCAATTCGCTGGCGCTGCAAGCTATTTTTGACCCTTATCCTTTCATTTTGATGAACCTGATTTTGTCGTGCATAGCTGCGCTGCAAGCACCGATCATCATGATGTCGCAAAATAGGCAGGAAGAAAAAGACCGACAGCGGGCCGAAAACGACTACCTGATCAACCTAAAATCTGAACTCGAAATCCGAACGCTGCACCAAAAGATAGATTTGGTACTCGTCGAACGATTCCAACATTTGCTCGACATCCAGCAACAGCAATTAGTGTTACTGACCGATTTGCAAAGGAAAATAGATACTTTAAAAAAATAGATGCTTTAAAAAAATAGATGCTTTAAAAAAATAGATACTTTAAAAAAATAGCAGTTGTTTCCTGCTTCGACGGTGAAACGGGAACGAGTCGCCAAACAGGTTGAACGGGTTTGGTGGCGGCGTTGTAATTGCAGGTTTTATTTTTGACAAAAAAACAGGCTTTGCCCCGTACCACAGGTACCTGAAAAATGCCTGAACAAATTAAATTTTATTAAATAAGTAGGTAGATAGAAATAATCGTAGTTTTGAATTTCATTAATTGCCTTATTATCAGGGATTTGTGAGACTGTGGACTGCCGACTATTGACTGTGGGCTACTTACCCACCTCAAGGCTGCACCCATCAGCAAACATTCGTCCTTTGGATAGTAACATAAAATGACACAATTCCAAACGTCGTCATTCACCATGAAATCGGGCGACACCACCGACTTAGTGATCACGTGTGTGGGCTATCAAACGCAAGCCAAAAGACTGTTTCTAAAATAAAACACGCCGCTTGATATCTTTCTCCCGGCGGGTGCGGCCTTGCAGGAAGTGACCATCTCGGCGAGCCGAAACGACCACAATGTGCGAAAAGCACAAGTCGGCAGCATCAACGTGCCGATGCGGGAGATCAAAAACCTGCCCGTTTTGGCGGGCGAGCGCGATGCGATATTGGAGCAAATGGAACGGTGCATTTTTCCTGCTACCACTAACCTTCAGAAAAACCAGCCTCCCTGAACAGGCAATTACAGAGCAGTGGCCTGTTTTATCAGCGTTCGAATTACTAAGTGTAATACACCGCGCAGTCCGATGGATGCGCCCAACATTAGAGGCAGGGTTTTGGCAAAATGATGGAAATACGTCTTTTTTAAAGCAAGGGGTTGACAAATAGAATTTTACCAGTATATTTGCGCCGTACTAACCAACCCGCATGGCTCCTTCTAACGCCCGTAGTACGCAAGAAGTCCCCGTTCGTACACAGTCTGTATGCGAACGGGGATTTGCGGCGTACAATGGGCAGCATCAACGCAACGGACAACTACGCAACAGACGCAATGCGGGTTTTACTTAGTCGTGGGGTGCGGTAGTGTGGTAAATAGTCCACAGTCAATCGTCCACAGTCTCACAAACCCTTGATAACAACGTAATTAGTGAAATTCAAAACTACGATTATGTCCATTTACCTGCTTAGTTCCACGGCACCCCATAAATAATAATAAACATGACAACCAAAGCATACACCAAAAACATTCGCAACCTGATTGCCCAAAATGAATTGGACGAAGCCATCAAACAACTCCGGTTGCTGTTGGAAAACAGCCCCAAATTGGACGAGGCCATCCTCCAATCGGCCCGTTTTGAAGATATCCGGCGGCAAATCCGCCTGGGGGTCGTGAACCATGCCGAGGCCAACCTGACCCAAAACCAAATCCGCGCCGGCCTGCTGGATTTGCTGCGCGACATCGAAGACAGCACCGCCGAGACTTCCGCCCGACCCGATGCTCCTGCCCTGCGGGCGGAAATGGAACACGCTGTTTCGGTGGTGAACAGCAAAATTGTGGTGATTGACTCTAACATTACGGCGGAAAAAGTACACTTTGGAGATATTTACATCAATAGCTCACCCGACTTGTCGACTGAAACTCCGCACAAGCGGCCTGTCCGGCAGAAAATCCAGCCTGTTAGCCTCAAGACCATTCGGCGCGACCGCTCGCTCCGCTGGTATCAACGCCTGTTCTTTGGTTTCCTGAAAAAAAGAACCCGGTGGGAGCT